>Ga0255776_10000012_pt1 | contig 229348 bp, 201 predicted proteins | sample 071ome_19_FD_179974 | JGI IMG/M metagenome (GOLD analysis project Ga0255776, IMG submission 179974) | Coastal salt marsh microbial communities from the Groves Creek Marsh, Skidaway Island, Georgia - 071413AT metaG (version 2) | ecosystem: Environmental > Aquatic > Marine > Intertidal zone >...
GGCCCAGCATGCGGAACTGACGCCGGCCAAAGGCCCGGCCAAGAAAGACTCCTACGTCATTGTGGACATGCAGCGACTCGATGGCAAGAAAGGCGATCCGATTGAGGGCGAAAAGCAGGAGAACGTACCCTTCCTGCTGTCCGATGAAAACCTGATGCCGGAGCTACGCAAAGCCGTGACGGGCATGAAGATCGAAGCCACGAAGGAAGTCAAGCTGCCCGGACCGGAGGGAGAGGACGATCGCTTCTACGCAGTTACGCTCAAGGAAGTCAAGATCCGTGAGTTGCCCGAACTCGATGACGATATGGTCAAGAAAGTGACCAACGACCAGGTCGAGACCGCCGATGAGCTGAAGGCGCAGATCCGCGAACAGCTGGAGCAGGGTTGGGAGCAGCGCAGCCGCGAATACTTCCAGTCGGACGCCATCGAGAAACTGATCGACCTGCACGAATTCGATGTCCCCAACTCCGTCATCGAGATGTATCTCGATGCGTACGTCAATGACATCAAGTCGAAGAACGACGATGCATTGCCGGAGGGCTTTGACGAAAAGGGTTATCGCGAGCGCCGCCGCAAGGACGCCGAGAATCAGGCGCGCTGGATGTTCATCCGCGATGCCATCATGGCCGAGCAGAAACTTGAGGTAACGGACGAAGACCGCGACGAGCACTTCGACAAGATGGCTGCCCAAGGTGGCTTCACAGGCGACATGATGAAGTCCTACTATCAGTCCATGCCGCAGCTCATGGACCAGGTGGATCAGGGAATCCTCTCAACGAAGGTTTTCGGATGGCTCGAGAGCCAGATGAAGGTCACCGAAAAGGACAAGAAGGCCTACGAGAAGGAAATGAAGGACGCTTGAGCGGCGTTTCAGCGCTGACTCGGTGCTGCTTGAGCGTAATCGGAACCCGTCGACAACAGGACTGGTTCGACAAGGACCCCGCTCAAGAAAGCGCGTGCCCACCTGTTCCATCCAGCCCAACCCAGCCTCCCGATGGTCGACGATTTCCTCAAGTTCTCGAAAAGCCTGAACAGCACAACCCTGCCAAGCAGTATCTACAGCGGGCCGTTCCAGGATGCGCCGGTAGGGCAGCTTGTCCCTATGGTGGTCGAACAGTCCAGCCGCGGCGAGCGGGCCTACGACATCTTCAGCCGCTTGCTTAAGGATCGGATCATCATCCTCGGCACGCCCATCAACGACGCCATTGCCAACTTGATGGTGGCGCAGCTGCTCTTCCTTACGTCCGAGGATCCGGAGCGCGACATCAATATCTACATCAACTCCCCAGGTGGGTCGATCGACAGCGGTCTGGCCATCTACGATACGATGCAGTACATCAAGCCCAACGTATCGACCATCTGCGTGGGCCTCGCGGCCTCCATGGGCGCCGTGCTCCTTGCCGCCGGAGAAAGCGGCAAACGAGCCTCGCTACCCAACTCTCGCATCATGGTCCATCAGCCGCTGGGAGGCGCGCAGGGTCAGGCCTCGGATATTGAAATCCAGGCGCGGGAAATCATGAAAATGAAGAAGGCCCTCTACGGCATTCTCTCGAGCCATACAGGCCAGACCCCGGAGAAAATAGAGGACGATGGCGACCGTGATTACTGGATGGGCGCCGAAGAGGCCAAGGAGTATGGGCTTATCGATACCGTACTGGTACCCGGTGCCATGAAGAAACCAGGCGCCAAAGACTAGGCCACTCGATAATCTGAGAAAAGGAAGCTCCGCCATGCTGCGCCCGACTCAGCGTCACTGTTGCCTAGGCAGAATTACGCTGATTCCGGAGGGCGGATAGGACTGTCCACACGCCGAGCGAGAACAGCCACGTGAACAACGTGGCCGTCCAAATAACCCAAGGCATGGAATCACCATAAAAGGTGAGAGCAGGGTTTCCTGCTTGAAAGACGGAAACAGGGTACCAAGCGAGGGCCAGTATCAAACCCAGCCACGCCATCTGTCGTCGGCGCGTCATGCGGGGCGCCAACCGAAGCCAGTCCCAGGCAAGAACCACAAAAAGGGCCCACATAGCCAGCGTCCCAAGCGGAAAGCCGCCGGGCAACACTATCTCAAGCCATTCCAGTCCCGTAGCCAAGCTCAAGACGCAAAACAAGATATAGACCCACACCAGGCCGTGTATGCTGTTTCTGGCCATACCTTCTACAGATCCTGCTCCTGCTTCTTGAGCATGAACACGCCTTCAGCCTGGCTGGACACCACGATCACGCCGCTCTTGAAGTACGGGTAGTTGCTCCATGAGCCGGCAAAGCCCTTGACGTCTTCGGCGAACGGAGCCGTATCAAAGGAAGCAACCTCCACCGGATTCTCGGGATCAGTGATGTCGAGGATGCGCAGACCCGCCTGGTAGTTGGACTGATACATCAGGTTGCCTTTGACGTACAGGTTGTGATCGCTGGCACTGTTGCCGTGGTAGTACTCCCCAACCAGGATCGGCTCGTCCAGATCGCTCATGTCCCAGATGAGCGTACGGGTTGCGTCGACGATGTCGTTCATCTCGTCGAGCTCATCGTTCATGAAGAAGTAGTTGTGGTCCTCACTCAGCCAACCCTGGTGAGTGTAGGCCGTGTTCGGATATTCCGCGACCGTGATGGTCGTAGGGTTTTCTTTATCGGTGACGTCGGCCAGAATGAGCGCGTTGCTGTTCGAGTTGAAGCAAACCTCACGACCTACATAGTCTGAATCAGAACCGCGGTACAGGACACACTGTGCATCGTGCGTACCACCGTATTCCGTGTTGGTGTAGCACCCCAGGAATCGGGGATTGCCCGGATCGTTCAGATCCAGCATGTGCAGCTGGCCGCCGCATCCACCCGGCCCGGAGCCGCTGCCCACCGCGTAACCGAATCCGGTCTCTTCGTTGATGATGATGTTGTGCGAGCTTGCTACGCCGTCATACGTCATGTCCGGCTCGAAGTCGACGGGCATATCGGCTGGATCCACATCCAGAAGACGGGTCAAGTCAAACACCTGCATCCCGTGATCGCCCGACCCATCGGCCACGATGTAGGCATAGTTCTGATATGTCTTTACGTCGCGCCACCATGCCCCCGGTGATCCATCCGTACGCATAACTTGACCGATGATCACCGGATTGGCCGGATCCGTGATATCAATGAAGGACGTTCCATCCGTACGGCCAGCCAGGACGATTTCCCGACCACTTTCCGGGTCGGTCCATCCCCAGATGTCATTCAGGTTTGCACCACGATCATTGGCCAACGCATCCGTGGACACCATGGACAACAAATCGACTCCTTCACACGGGAAGAGGCCTGCTTTCCCCTCTTCGCATTCGATTTTCTCAGCGCCGGAGATGGACTCCATGCGAACAACGGCTGCTGCTGCTGAACTGGTAGCGCTCCATTCACCGTCCGATCCTCGCTCAAAAATGTGGGCCAGGCCGGAGCCATAATCTGCATCCGGAGCGCCCACGGCTAGAGCATTACCGTCTATGGCAACGCCGACACCGAAGCCGTTTCCGGCCTGCTGATCAGGAGCGCTTATTCGCACCCCGGGAATCTCCTTGTGGTGCGCATTGAAGACGAACGCCGCACGATTTGCGCCGACGAGTAAATGATGTCCCGACATGGACAGGCCCCTTCCAAATCCGTTGGCCAGGCGCTGGTCCTCTGATTCCGGCTCCGATTCTTGTATCGTGTACGTGTGATTCCAGGCGCCGTCATCGCCTCGATCAAAAGCAAATACAGCTCCGAAACGCTCATATGAAGGAGCGCCGACGAATAGACGACTACCCGAGACAGCCAGCGTCTGTCCAAAGCCAGTGCCATCTGTCAAGCCTTCAGCCATGAGGGCGTCCCCTTCAATCCAGGTGCCCGACTCGGTCAGCTTGAAATGGCGACCTCCGCCGCGGCCCTCCCCTGTCGAAGGCGTACCAACAAACAGGTTGTTTCCAGAACCGGCAATCGACCAAGCAGGCGCGTCGGTTACGGTACCCATCATGTGCCACTCGTCGCCCATGTTGTGTACCATGTGGACGGCACCTTCATTCGTTGTCCCGTTGTACGAGGTCACGAGCCACATGCCGCCAACGCGGGCCATCGTCTGGGTCCGGAAGCCGCCCCGGGCATAGGCCCCGCCGAATTCGTGCCCTTCAGAAAGATCGGGAGCCGCAATACGACCCGACTCGGTCCAGCCGTCTTCCCCTTGGGTAAAGACATAGACGGCGCGTGCACGCGGCGCAGCAACCATCATCGTTCCATCATCAACAAAGATGGCACGGCCGAATTCGTCGCCATGCTTTCCATCGGAGGCACCAAATGCGGCGACCTCGACCCACTTCCCGTTTTCACCTTTGACGTACTGATGAACCGTTCCAGCCGGATCTGATCCGGAAGGCCACCCTATCGGCGCGGAACCGACAAACAGGTGTCCGTTGTCCATGGCCAGCGCGCCGCCAAAGCCAAGTCGTGACCCAAGGGTACCGTCTGGGGCGGATTGCGCGGCAACCAAGGCGACACCACAAATGGAGAGAAACAGGAAGGAGAAGAATCGGGACATGGTCGTTATGGAGTCGTGGTTGTGACACAAGAGGGCCCTTACACTAACCTTTTTACCGGGAATGGGCAAGATGAATATCGCATTGCCGGCAGATTGGGCAACAATCTCGGAGATTTTCCGTCAGTTGAACACAAATCGATTCTCACGCTACCCGATCAACCCTATGAAGGCTCTCAAATTCCTGCTGTTTAGCCTGTTTCTGGCGCCGGCTTTCATTCCCTCCGATGCTGTCGCTCAGTATGGCCCTGTTGACTATGCCGAGCATGAAGTAATGGAAGTCATCGAGACCATGTTTGACGGCATGCGCGAGCTGGATGCCGACAAGGTGGCCTCGACTTTTGCCGAGGGAGCCATGCTGAACTCTAGCGGCTCTCGGGACGGTACGCCGTTCGTACGCTCAATGCCCATGAGCAATTTCGCAGGCGCTATCCGTCAAAGTCAGGATGGTCCTGCTTGGGACGAACGCATCTGGAATGTGCGTGTCGATGTGAAAGACAATCTGGCTACGGCCTGGATGGACTACGCGTTTTACGCAGGCGATCAATTTTCGCACTGCGGATCAAACACGTTTCAGCTTGCTCGTCATGCCGATGGCTCTTGGAAGACCATTGCGCTTGCCGATACGCGCGTGATGGGGGACTGTGTACTCGACGACAACAAGACCGAGGAAACATTGGTCCGGGCTGCTCTTCGTCATTACCTGCGCGGTCACGCTACGGGACGGGCACAAGAGCATGAGCAAGCATTCCATGAGATTGCCAACCTGTACTGGATTACTGAAGAAGGGCTGCAAGTCCGCTCGAGCGAAGAGTATATCGCCGGGGCTCCGGGCCACAAGGCGCCTGACGAAGCCAATCGCAAACGTTGGATCGACTGGGTCGATATCTCCGGATCGGCAGCCATAGCCAAAATCACGCTCGATTATCCACGGGCAGACTTCATCGACTACATGCAACTGCTCAAAGTGGACGGGGAATGGAAAATCGTGAACAAGATCTTCCACATCGACCGCTAATAAGTGCCATTCGGGCCTTCTGACGACGATCAGGAAGCCTTACAGAACGTCTGGGGCCCGCATTACGGCGCTGGCCTTCCTTGAGGCGAACGAGAGCTTCTTCTGATGATACCGTGGTTTCCATGCTTTCCATGCTTTCCTGACATGCGGGGACCGGTCAACCGCCGAGAGGCATGGCAGGCTTCCATAATACGTGTAGAATGCCTTGGGTTGAATCCAGATTGTTCTTCAATCGTAGCACCCGGGATCTTTCCTGTTTGAGACTCATACGCACTTGTTATTACAAGTATCCTGATCCCATCGTGCATTTACGGCGAAGCATAGCGGCCCTTTCCCTGCTGACCAGCGTACTGCTGGGCGGGCTGGTCGCGCCGTTGTCGCACTTTGCGTTCATGGCATTCTCGGATTCCTACGCCATGCACATGGCGCCGTCCGAGACGCATGCGATGAATGGACACGTCCACGATGTGTCCTTCACGGAGGACCACTCCCCTGATCACTTGGAGTGTCCCTTCGCTGCCTTTTTCCTGAGCCAGTCGTCAGTCATTGCGGCTGATGCTCCGGGTCTGGTCTCCAGTCTGCACGTCGTTTCCGTTCTGGAATCGACTGCCGTACACCACGTAGGAGCTTCTCTCCACGTCGTATCCGCTCGCGGTCCCCCGCAGGTATCTGCCTGATCCGATCTGGTCGTTGACCGCCCTACCTCCCATGATGGCCCTTTTGTAGCAACACGCTTGCATGGCGCGCCATCGTTCATGGCTTGATTCCACCTGCCCATTGAAGGGGTACGTGTATTGAGTCGGATCAGTGCACACTGCATCGATTCAACCCACTTTCTGACCCGGCCACATTCTGCGTGGCTGTGGTGGACAGATTCACTCTTTGATTCCGACTGAACTAAGATGAAAACCATTCGCACCTTTTTCCTTCCCGCCCTTCTGGCTTCCGTCTTCCTCATGGGCTGCGACGCCGACAGCATGAACAGCGAAGAGGAGGTCGACCTGACCCTTCGCATGCAGGGCATGTTCGGGAGCCAGCAACTGATTTCCGGACAGACCTACGATCATAACGGCGCCAACATCACGGTCACGACTGCTCGTGTCTACTTGTCTGATTTCGTCCTCACCACGGCTGACGGCCAGGAAGTAACGGTTTCGACCGACCCTGTCACCGTACCTGCCAAGGATGCCAATGACAACGATGTCACGCACTCCGTAACGGACAAGATCGTCCTCACCAAGCACGACATGGGCATGGAATATTACCACTTCGGTACCGTGCCGGAAGGCGATTACACCTCCATGTCTTTCCGGGTTGGAATCGTGGGTCAGGACAACCGGATCGACGCTTCCCAGGTACCTGCGTCCCATCCGCTTGCCAAGCAGACGGACAAGAACAACCACTGGAACTGGGCCAACGGCTACATCTACCTCCGCCTCGATGGTGAAGTCGATACGGACGGTGACGGCAGTGTGGATGAGGTCTGGGAAACCCACATCGGCAAAGAGAACTTTTCGCGCGTCGTCTCGATCGATACGGACTTCACGCTGGATCACGAGATGGGCAACCTGCTGCATCTCATGGTAGACTACAAGCACTTCATCCATATGGTGGATCTGGCCGATCCGACCGAACGCCTCAGCCACACAGGTGACAACCTTCCCGTGGCCAACAAGGTGGCAGGCATGATGGATGGTGCCTTCATGATCCACGGTGTTCACATGGATGAAGGCTCGCACACCCACTGATCGTGCGCGTCGTAATCCTCATAGCCGCTGCAGCGCTGTCGCTGGGACTGGCAGGGTGCGGGATCGCGGGTCATGAAACCCGCGATCCCGCCATCCTGGACGTGCCTGTCGGGTTCGAGCCGATCCCCGTTCCTGCCCACAACCCGCTCACGCCGGCAAAGGTGGAGCTGGGCGAAAGGCTGTTCTTCGATCTGGACCTGTCCGAGGATCGTTCGCTCTCGTGTGCGAGCTGTCATTTCGAGAATGCGGCTTTCGCCGACCCCCGGCGATTGAGTCCGGGCGTGCACGGCAGGTTGGGCATCCGCAATTCTCCGTCTCTGGTGAATGTGGCCTACCTGAACCTGCTGTTCTGGGATGGCGGTGCCCTGACGCTGGAGGCACAGGCACTCGGCCCACTCGAGGCGGACTTCGAGATGAACATGAATCTGGGAGACCTCATTACCCGGGTAGAATCAGACCCTTCATATGTCTCCCAATTCGAGGAGGCGTTAGGAGAGGGACCCTCGATCCGGACGCTGACCCAGGCCCTGGCCTCATTCCAGCGCACCATCCGGAGTGGCGGCTCCCGCTACGACCGCTACGTCTCGGGGGCAGTCGATGCCTTGACTGACTCCGAGCGCCGTGGATTGGAGCTCTTCCGCGGCAAGGCGAACTGTGCCTCCTGCCACAACGGATTCCTGTTCACCAATCAGGCTTTCGAAAACAACGGTATCGAGCCGGCGGGATCTGATTCTGGTCGGGCCCGCATCACCCTGGATCCTGCTGACTTCCTCGAATTCCGGGTGCCTTCGCTCCGCAATGTGGAGAAGACTGCCCCTTACATGCATGACGGCCGCTTCGATTCCCTCGAGGATGTCATCGACCACTATGACCAGGGCGGAACGGGAGTGCGCAATCAAAGCGCATTGATCACCCCGCTTCGTCTGACTGATCAAGAGAAGCGCGACCTGATCGCCTTTCTCAACAGCTTGACCGACGAGACCATTTTGACCGGTCTCACACCCTGAACCAGATCATGAGAACATTCAGATTCACCGGGCTTCTCCTGCTGCTGCTTGTGGCAGGCTGCGCCCCCGACATATCGGAGACGGAGTTCTACAAGATGCACCCCGTGCCGGGCGACAACGCTTCAGACGACGTCGTCCTGATCGACCATGTCGAGGCTGGAACGCAACTCACGCTCGTGGCAGAAGAGCCTCTTGGATGGGGATTCAATCGATTCCGCATCGAAGCCTCAGAAGGATGGCAGTCCTTCACGCCCATGCTGGTCTTCGAAACCCAGACCCGCATCTGGCGCTCGCCGATTGAGCCCATTATGACTGACGACTCCGGGGTCGTCTATGCCGTTCCCCCGATGGAAGATGACGGTACCTGGTACCTGGAAATAGATGGTTCCACCACCGAGGGACCCATATCGTTACGTACGCCTGTCGCTGTCTCTGAAGACATCTGGGTACGCGAGGGCGACTCCTCCGACCTCATCGTGGCCTGGGTAGCCCCGACGACTCCCATGACGGGAAACGACGCCTTTGAGGTTGCGATATACCGCAACGAGAATGGTGCCTTCGTACCCGTTACAGACGCATCACTGGACCTATACCCCTACATGGATATGGGAGGTGGTGAAGGGCACAGCACCCCGTATTCGGCTCCTGTGCACACGGGTAATGGCCACTACCGTGGCGACGTCAACTTCATCATGTCCGGAGGCTGGGACATGACCGTCATCGTGACCAAGGACGGACAGACTGAGAACATTGTATTTGCCGGATTCACGGTGAAGCAGGGATGATGGTGAACCGAATTCCAATTGCACTCCTGGCGCTCCTCGCGCTGTCCCTGTTCTGGATGACGCCTTCGGCCGCTGCCCAGGACACGAAGCCGCTTCGCGGAGTCGTACTCGATGAGCTGTCTGGTCAACCGGTACCCATGGCCACCGTCATTGTCACAGGCACCCAGTACGGCACGGCCGCTAATCTGGAAGGTCAGTTCGAGCTGTTACTCCGGCCAGAAGATCACATGCTGCGGATCTCGGCCATCGGGTACGCGTCGCTCATCATCCACATCACGCCAGACATGCGACAGGGCGGATCGCTGACCGCACGCTTGGAGCCGTCGGTAATCAGTGTGGACGAAGTCGTGGTTGCAGGTAATCGCTCCCGCGTTGACGACCCTTCCGCATCGGCACACAATCCAAATGCTACCGAGGACCTTCTCGACCGAATTCCGGGAGCGGACTTCATTCAGCGGGCCAACTTCGCTTGGGAGCCGGTCATTCGCGGGATGAACGGTGGACAGGTGGGTGTCGTCATTGATGGGATGAAGGTCGTGGGTGCGTGTATTGACCGTATGGACCCCACATCGGCTTATGTCGAAGTAGAGAATCTGGAGCGCCTGGAGCTTACAAAGGGCGGTTTCGACCTGAACATGGGTTCCCAGATTGGCGGCACAGTCAATTTGATGACCGAGCGACCTTCCTTCGAAGAGGACCCCTTCATCAGCACGGAAGTCGGCTTCGAGTCTGCATCCATGCTGCGGCGAGGCCGCGTCGTGGCAGGCATGGCCAAAGGAAAGACGAGTGTCCGAGGAAGCTGGTCGTACCGCATCGCCGACGACTTCACGGCCGGAGGCGGTCAGTCGCTGACGAACTCAGGCTACGAGAAGAACAACTACAAGATTGACGTCACCCGGATGCTGAATCATGCGCATCAGGTGACGGGGTCCTTTCTGGCCGACAACGCCTGGGGCGTCGGGTATCCTGTCCTTTTGATGGACGCTACACTGGCCAAGGCTCGTATTGGAAGCGTGACCCACAACTGGGAGCGTCACATGGCGAAGCGCGGGCTGAAGACGGCCGAGACGCGCATCTACCACAACACGGTCAACCATTGGATGGATGACTACCAGCGCGATGTCTTCGATCGCCCGGTCATGCGCGGGATGTACATGCCCATGTATGGTAAAACACAGACGTCCGGTCTGATTTCCCGATGGGGGTTCCGATTCGGTCCGAGCCGCATGAACCTGACCCTGGATGCTTATCAGACAGACAGCTTCGGCGATATGTGGATGTTCTCCGTGTTCGAAAACATCCAGGACATGTACCTGCTTAATCTTGGGGACATCCGTGTCCGGCATGGAGCGCTCGCCGCCGACTGGACCACCCCCCTCGCCGACAACCTGATCGGCCGGGTCAACGTCCGCTGGGATTACTCCACCCGCGATGTTCTTCGCGATGAAGCCGTATCGATCCTGCAGGGTCGCTGGGGCGATGAGGATCTGGCTCGAACGTATTCCTTCGGAAACGTGAGTGGTACGCTGGACTATGCCCTGAATGCCATCACCCGACTGCGATTGAGTCTTGCGCATGTCTCGCGGCTCCCCACACACGTGGAGAACTACGGCCACTATGTCTACAACTACGTCGATGGATTTTTCTACACCGGCAACCCGAACCTGAAGCCCGAGCGGTCCAACCAGATTGAAATCGGTCTGGAGCGCTGGACCTCTCGTTATGGCCTGACGGCGTCCGTGTTCGGCAACAGGATTCAGGACTATATCGTCGGGCTCTCCGACACCGGGCTTTCAGACAACGAGATCTACCGATTCCGGGTCTACCAGAATGCCTCCTCGGCATCCTTGGTTGGCTTTGAAGTCAGCGCCGTAGCGGATATCGCGCGCGGATTCTCGGTCGCCGGCACGTCTTCGTACACGCGTGGCCAGAATCATGAGCTTGATGAGCCCATGTTCCTGATTCCGCCTCTCAGTGCGCAGTTGGCTATGCGCTATGATCGTCCTTCCTACTGGGCCGAAATCGAATCCCGCATGGCCATGCCGCAGGAGCGGGTCTCGCGTCAGATTGCTGTGGAAGACGTGTCCGACGGGTACTTCGTGATCAACGTCCGGGGCAGCTATACGCTGCAGAATGCGACGTCGCTTCGATTCGGGATCGACAACCTGTTCGACACGCTGTACCACGAGCACCTGAGCTTTGGCAACCTGCCCAACGAAGGGCGAAACGTCTATCTTTCGGTCTCGCACACGCTTTAAGGCCAGCCTGACGAGGTAACTCTCAACAAGGCCGGCGAATTCTCAGCGGATTGACGACGCTTCTCCCCTTGTTAGCGAACCTTTCCGCCCGCACCGCTTTCTTGAGCGCTACCGCGGGATGCAAGTGCGCCCGCCGCATCCACTTTCAAGCATTTCTCCGCCATGAGTGATCAGAAGATCATCTTCTCGATGAACGGCGTCGGCAAGATCTACAAGTCGACCCGCAAGCAGGTACTCAAGGACATCTGGCTGTCCTTCTTTTACGGCGCCAAAATTGGCGTACTCGGTCTGAACGGAGCCGGTAAGAGCTCCTTGCTTCGCATCATTGCCGGGTTGGACAAGGAGTACCTTGGCGAAATCCAGGCTCAAAAAGGCATCTCCTTCGGCTACCTCCCCCAGGAGCCAGAGCTGGATCCCGAGGCCACTGTGCTGGACATCGTCGAAGAAGGGGCTGGTGAAGCCGTTCAACTGCTCAAGGACTACAATGCGGTCAGCGAGCAGTTTGCCGAGCCGGATGCAGACTACGAGGTCCTGATGGAGAAGCAGGCCAAGCTGCAGGACAAGATCGACGCCATGGGAGCCTGGGATCTGGAAAGCCAGCTGGACATGGCGATGGACGCGCTCCGCTGTCCGCCGGCCGACGCGAAGATTGCCGTCCTTTCTGGAGGAGAAAAGCGCCGTGTGGCACTTGTGCGTCTTCTGCTGCAAAAGCCCGATGTCCTACTGCTTGATGAGCCGACCAACCACCTCGACGCAGAAAGTGTCGCGTGGCTGGAGCAACACCTCGATCGCTACGAAGGAACGGTCATTGCCGTGACGCACGATCGCTACTTCCTGGACAACGTCGCCGGATGGATCCTCGAACTCGACCGAGGACAGGGTATTCCGTTTGAGGGCAACTATTCGTCCTGGCTCGAGCAGAAGAAGAAACGCCTGGAGCAGGAAGAGAAGCAGGAGTCCAAGAAACAGAAGGCCCTCGCTGCCGAGCTCGAGTGGGTGCGCATGTCACCCAAAGGTCGCCGCGCGAAGAACAAGGCGCGCATCACGGCCTATGAGAAAATGGTTGAAGAGCAGGCCGACAAGCGCCAGGAAGAAGTCCAGGTTCCGATCCAGCCGGGTCCGCGTCTCGGTCAGCAAGTGATCTTGGCGAAGGATGTGATGAAAGGCTTTGGTGACCGGTTGCTCTATGACAACCTGAACTTCTCCCTTCCACCCGGAGGCATCGTCGGTATCGTCGGGGCCAACGGAACGGGTAAGACGACCATGTTCCGAATGATCACCGGGCGGGAAATACCCGATGCTGGTACCTTCGAAATCGGCGATACCGTAAAGTTGGGCTACATCGACCAGGATCGTCCACTGGACGGCACGAAGAATGTTTGGCAGGAGATTACGGGTGGCACCGATTTCATCGAACTCGGTGGTCGCGAAGTGAATTCACGAGCCTACGTAGGCAAGTTCAACTTTGCAGGCAGCGACCAGCAGAAACTGGTCTCGGAGCTCTCGGGCGGTGAACGTAATCGTGTCCATCTGGCCAAGATGCTCAAGGAAGGGGCCAACGTCTTATTACTCGACGAGCCTACGAATGACCTTGACGTCAACACGCTTCGGGCATTGGAAAACGCGCTGCTGGACTTCGCAGGCTGTGCAGTCGTGATTTCGCACGATCGCTGGTTCCTCGATCGCATCGCAACCCACATCCTGGCCTTCGAGGGCAACTCGAATGTCATCTGGTTCGAAGGCAACTACAGCGACTACGAGGAGAACCGTAAAGAGCGCCTAGGCGTGGAGGCGGATCAGCCTCACCGAATCAAGTACCGTCACCTGACACGTTGATGCGAATTCTCGTCAGTCGGGTTCGCACGTTCTGTACTTGAACGGCAGGTACAGGCCGCAGATACCCACGAAACTCGTGCCAAGCAACACGATAGAAAACACCAGTCCGACGGTGCCGGCGGTACCGGAAATGATGTCCAGGAAATAGAGGACGATCAGAGCGAGACCGACAAAGAATCGTATCGAACGATCGATTCGGCCCATGTTTTTCTGGATATTCATGACTACGTGGAGTTCAAAAAGGTCTTTGGAATACGCCTATGGATCAGGTGGCGAGGGACTCGAAGAGCAATACCGCCGCCGTAACGAGGCCCAGACACACAAGGCAAGCAACTATCTGTTTCCAGGGGGATCTCATCGTTACGGATGTGCAGGTAAGAGATGACCTTCTCAAATTGCGCTTCTCAAACGGCGTAGTCAAGAACGCCTGCGGTAATACCACAAAAATAACCGGCAGAGCAGAGAAGCCGGAATTGAAGAAGGCGAGCCAATCGTTTCAGAGAATCCTGCAATCGCGATGAAGAGGCCGTCACGTCGTAGCGGGACGAGCGCCTCTCGCCATCGGGGCTTGCCTCTCTATGACGGATTATCCGCCAGCATCAGGCTCATGAAGGCCGCTCCACGGGGCAAACTACCTTCGAGGGAGAATGGATTGTGCTCTCCGCCTTCGTAAAGGAACGCTTCGAAGGTCGTGCCATTCCGGCCAGCTGCCTGCATCACATCGATCATCCGCTGCGCCTGGGAGACCGGTACAATCGTATCAGCCGTACCGTGGTGGATCTGCAGGTTGGCTATCCGATCGACAAAAAGGACAGCCGAGCGTTTGGTCAGTTCGATACGCATGGTTTCAAGCGATACATCACCTGCCTGATAGGGTAAGAGATAGGTCTCGGACAAGTAGTCCAATCCTGGCAATACGCGCGGAGAGCCTTCAAGTATTTCGGTCACTACTTCTTGAACGAACGGTCCGAAGAAATCGGTTGGTCCAAAGAAGCCGAGGACGTGCTGGACGGACTCGCTTCGAGCGGACATGAGCATCCCGACACCAGCGCCCCGACTCATTCCCAACACGGCGACGCGGGAAGGATCTGTCGCAGGAGCAACCGTGGTGGCAACATCGATCAAAGCAAATGCATCATCCACGTCCCGGTCCCACGGACTCGCAGGACCATCTGATTGCCACGTCTGACCGCCGTAAGAAAGCGGCTCATCCCGGAAGGAGGGAACAACATGCACGAAATTGGGAGCAAGGTCGGGGAAAAGACTGAGAAGCAGGAGCGCCTCGCCGTCTACACTCACCCCTTGGTCACCGCCGTGGGCGTAGACAAGCACAGGAGCAGACCCATTCACGAGGCCGTCAGACTGGATGATCGCGCCATAATGTGTGACGCCATCGACGTTGTGTGAAACAATGCTCAGCGTTGCCGACGTCTGATTGGCCAGCGTTACGGATTCCTGAACGACGATATTCACGTCGGCAGCCACCGGATTTCGCGAAGCCCAGTCTGCCAGGACGGACTGGATTTCCGCTTGGGTGGGTTCGGCAAAGATCTCAGTCAGGTTAACGCCACCAACCACCCGATCTTCGTCTTCAAGCGATTCGACCGAGTTACTCACCTCGCAGCCTGAAAGAATCAGAACGGTGAGAAAAGGAAGCAGTAGTGTGCGAATGAATGCGGTCATGGTTTCAGTATGCCAGAATGGAACTGGAAGGCGGTGAGAGAACAGCCAATGGAGAAATGGCGGCATGCCATCGCTGCAATTACGCTGGCATTACGGTTCCCAAGATCGAAATGCGTTTCAGTTGAGGGTTCATGTTGCTGGGAATCCGGTCCGAACCGGGGACCTGATCATTCGTTCTACGGCTCCTAGCCATTCGAGCCCCAACTCATTCCAGACGGACCTATGGACGTCATTCAGAATAAAGTGACCGAGAGCGGCATCCAGGTCGTTGACCTGGAGAGCTTCCTTCCAGAGGCGAAGGTGTCCGCCATCGATCTGGCAGACTACATGATGGGGGGCTTTGTGCTGCGTGAAAAAGACTTCCGCTCCCGGCTCAAAGAGATGGACTGGCGTCAATTCGAAGGCCATCACGTAGGAGTGTTTTGCTCTACAGACGCCATCGTCCCCACCTGGGCGTTCATGCTGGTCGCTTCCTATTTGGATGGCATTGCTGCATCGGTGACCTCCTCGACCGCTGAGACGGTGTCCGAGCGTCTTTTGCTGGATCGCATTGAATCTGCCGACTGGTCCGATTTCGAGGATCGGATCGTTGTGCTCAAAGGGTGTGGCTCTGAAAAGGTCACGCCATCGGCCTACATCAAGGCTACTGCGGCGCTTCAAAAAGTGTCTCGAAAAGTCATGTACGGCGAACCCTGTTCTTCGGTACCCATCTGGCGCCGACCCAAAGCCTGACCCCTTTTCGCATCCATGCCTGCGCCCCTGGCCTCCCTCCTGCAGACTATCAAGGATTTTTACGCGTCCCACGAACGCGCACTGGGCCTGACTTTCTTTGCTGCGGGAATGACTTGGGATGCCCTGACCCTGCGCACCATCGATAATCTCTTCGATAACCTCATCTTGTTGGGGTACCTGGCAGGATTGACAACCGTGATCGTGCTGGATATCCGAGCTCACAGAGGCAGTCTGAGTATCGCACGAGTCGAGGACCCACAGGCGGTCCTAAGGGCCGCACTACAGTTTTTGTTAGGCGCCCTGCTCTCTGCTTTCGTCATCTTTTATGCTCGCAGCATTACCTGGTCGACCCACCTGGCGTTTTGGCTGGTCCTGGTGGTCGGAGCCGTGATGAACGAATTCCTGACGCGCAAGCTGTCTTCCTTTCCGGCACAGCTGGCCCTGCTCTTCTTGTGCTCATCCACCATGTTGGCGTGGCTATTGCCGGTGATGACAGGAGAAATGTCCCTGCGCATGTTTCGCGCCGCCCTTCTTGGCAGTTTGACGCTCTCGGTCGTCGTGTTCTGGTACGGAAAAAAAGCTGGCCGGGTTGGCTCCTCCCGCTGGGGACCAGCTGGCGTGTGGGTCGTCCCGTTGCTCTTCGTGTTGCTGGATATCGGCTATCGTCAGAACTGGATCCCCCCCGTTCCACTTTCAGTACCGCAAGGGGGTATTTACAACGACCTTACGCGGGAAGGTGATGAGTTTGTGCTGTCCTGGGACACGCATCAGCGCGGTCTCTTTGCTCCAGACTATGCACGGACCGTGTACTGGATGCCCGGGCAACGGGTCTATTGTTTCACAGCCGTATTTGCGCCCACCCGATTGTCCAAACAGGTCGTCCATGAATGGCAGCGTCTTGATATGGCAACGGAGCAGTGGATGACAACGGACCGTATCGAGTATCGCATGAGCGGAGGTCGGGAAGACGGCTATCGCGGTACAACCTACAAGCGCAACATGAGCGAAGGACGCTGGCGCGTTCTGGTGAAAACCGAAGAAGGAAAAATGCTGACGCGCATTCCGTTCACCGTCATTGAGGGAGGACCTGAGGGGGTGTTCTGGAAGCGAACCGTGACTCGGTGACGCAGCGTCTGGAATGCTTATCCGATTCGGGAAAGGCGTACGCCACGGGATTTGACAAAGGTGTCAAACCAGACTTTCATGGCTCGATGGTCGGTACGGGTCAACGCAGCGTCCTCTCTAACCAATGCAAATGCGGCGTCGCGCGCCTCATCAAGAATGGATTGATCGGTCATGAGGTCGGCAATACGGAATGCCGGCAACCCGCTCTGCTGCGTCCCGAAGAAATCACCGGCGCCGCGCAACTCCATATCGATCTCGCTGATTGTGAATCCATCCTCGGTCTCTTCCATGGCCTGAAGACGGCGGCGTGATTCTTCCGATTGACGGTACTCTGCCATCAGGATGCAGGTGCTTGAATGTTCTCCCCTGCCGATGCGACCTCGCAACTGATGAAGCTGACTGAGCCCAAATCGCTCGGCGTGCTCAATCAGCATGAAGGTGGCAGCGGGTACGTCGACACCGACTTCGATAACCGTCGTGGACACCAGGATGGCTGATTCACCGGAAACGAAGCGCGCCATCGCCTCCTCTTTCTCAGCCGCTTTCATGCGACCATGGATCAGTTCTACCTGCACGTTCGGGAATTCTGCCGAAAGGCTTTCATGACCACTGACCGCATCCCGTAAATCCAGCTTTTCGCTCTCCTCCACCAGTGGGAATACGACGTAGCATTGATTGCCTCGCGCGATTTCCTCGCCCATCATCTGGTAGACACGCTCCCGCTCCTTCTCACGCACCATACGCGTGGTTACTGGCTGTCGCCCGGGCGGACGCTCGCGCATGATACTCACGTGCAGATCTCCGTACAGCGTCAAAGCCAGGGAGCGCGGAATGGGTGTAGCCGTCATCAGCAGCATATGGGGACGGTCACCTTTGTCAAAAAGCGTGGCTCGCTGCATCACACCAAACCGATGCTGCTCGTCTACGACGGCCAACGCCAATCGATGAAAGTCCACGCCCTCCTGGATAACGGCGTGTGTCCCGACCAGAAGATGGCAGGAGCCGTCCGCAACGGCGGCCAGCAATTCGCGCCGCTCGGCCGTTGACGTCGATCCCGTAAGCAGCCCGACCCGCAGGCCGAGCGGCGCGAGTAAGCGTCCCAGAGACCGATAGTGTTGTTCACAGAGGATTTCCGTGGGAGCCATCACCGTGGCTTGGAAACCGGCATCGATCACGCTGACCGCGGCAAGGGCTGCAACGACGGTCTTCCCACTGCCCACATCACCCTGAAGCAGCCGGTTCATCTGCCGGCCACTGCCAAGATCCTTCCCTATATCAGCCAAAGCATTTTCCTGGGCCGACGTCAGCGTAAACGACAGGATCTCCTCGCGAAGCCGCCGTACTAGCTCGCCTCCCTCTGCCACCACCTGCCCGGGTACCTGCTCCCTTTTGATCTGAGTCGTAGCCAGCATGAGCTGGAAAAAGAACAGCTCCTCGAATTTCAGTCGGTAGATCGCGCGCCTCAGTTCATCCTGACTCCGGGGAAAGTGAATGGCGCGCCGAGCGACCCGGCCTTCCAGCAAGCCATACCGTTGGATCAAATGATCGGGTAGATTCTCACCAAGATGCTCGCCGTGCTCGCGAAAAAGCTCGTAGATGATCTTCCGGAACGTCCTACTCGTAAGGCCCGCTTTCTGAAGATTTGTCGAGCCAGGATAGAGCGCGATGATGCGACCTGTCTCGAGTGACGGTCCCTGTTCATCCACCCGGTCGAAGTCAGGGTGGGAAAACGACATCATGCCGCCGTAGCGGGATGGCTTGCCGTGCAACGCCAGCTGATGTCCCTTTTCAATGACGCGCGTGATCCAGGCTACTCCCTGAAACCAGACGGCCTTCATGCGGCGGCCCGGTTCGTCTTCCAGAACAACTTCGAATCGCTTCCGGCCGCGTCGCCCCGGAATAGTGCCTGTAGCCACAACGGTGGCAATGACCGTTACCGGATCTGAGCCGGGACGCAGATCCTGGATCCGGCTAACGGTAGAGCGGTCCAGATACCGCCTTGGCACCATGGCGAGCAAGTCCCCGATGGTTCTGACACCCGATTCGGCCAGTACTTGGGCGCGATTCGGGCCTACTCCTTTCAGGAACTGGACCGGTTGTGTGAGGGAGTCCACAGACATACCGGAAATATAGGGGCTATTGCCGCGGCATCTTCCAGCTATATGACTGCACACCCGGTGCCGGTTCGGTGATGGTCACTGCAATCTCGAAACTTCCATCCGTCAACGCACGTGCAGAAATGTCGGTAGGATAGTACTCCTTATTGAACGCGGGATCCGGCTCGGTCAAAACGTAGGCGAGCTCTCCGTTCCGATTGAAGACGTCAATGTGCAGCCAACCAGGTCGCATATTGAGGACGAACAACCAGTCACCAGCGACGGCTGCCGACCCGGAAAGAAGCGGCGGCTGATCGGTGGTCCCGCGCTCAAATTGCAGTGTGCGCGCAAGCATGGGCGAATCAAATCCGGTCAATCGAAGGGAATCCACCTTCTTCTCCGAGATCGGAAATACATAGGGTAAGAAACCAGAAAGGGAAAGGACGTGATCGCCGCGCTCGCGGAGAAATCCCGCATATCGCCAGGAGGCAGCAGACAATTCTACCCGGTGCTCGATGGCGCCAGCCCCGTTATGGAACGCAATACGATTGCCATCGGAGTCGTCAAGCACCTTGGATACAAAACCTGAATCCGTTTTCAGAACCCAGCGCATGGAGCGTTCATCTCCCGCGCCGAGATCCAGATCCACTGAGTCCCTCTGGACCAGGTCAACCAAGGTGTATACACGGCCTTCAAGAGGAGCAAATACCCAGGTCGTATCACCACGCTGACCTGCGAGATATGGAATGGACTCTGCGAGCTTTACCGAGGCATCGATATCACCGTCTGTCGAAATGCGATGAATGGTGTGTGTTTGCGTGTCCGAAACGAATAACCGACCGGCTTCATCCATCATGATGGTCCGGGGACTACGGAAATCGTTGCGATCGTACTCCCGCGCGAAGCGGATTTCGAGGGTGTCAACGGGCATGGAGGCTGCCATGGCACGCGACGTGGAATCAGCCGAGGAAATATCCCGCGGTTCAACCCGGTTGCACGAGGAGGGAAGGCATCCGGTCAACACAATGGACAGGATGAGAAATGGAAACGAGGTTCGGCGGAGGATCATTTCAGGTCTTGGATGGATCGGGTTGGTGAACGCCGCGGGTCCTCGAGCGGTTCACCCGAGTGACCGATGGAATGAAGGGGCCCTGTGACGGATCCGTGACACCGTCCACCCGTATCTTGCAACCCATCCGATGACCGCCTCTTCCACCCAGCAGACCCGCACCCGAGCTCCCGTGCAAATCGCCCGCGTCGCCTTACCCGTACCGATCGACCGGTTGTATTCCTACCGCGTCCCGGATTCGTTCCAGACGTGGGTTAGGCCGGGTAGACGCGTGATTGTGCCTTTCGGGAAGCGGAAGCTCGCGGGTGTAGTCATCGAGGAAGGGAGCGAAGCGGATCTGGCCAAATTCAAGGCCAGAGATCTCATAGATGTCGACGTCCAACTGCCTCCACTTTCGCAGGAACTGCTTGAACTGACCCGCTGGGTTGCGACCTACTACATGTGCGCCTGGGGCGAGGCGCTGCGTGCGGCGCTGCCTCCCGGCAGCGCCTCCGCCTCATCTCGGACGCGGGTTCAGACCGTCGCCATGATCGACTTCAACGAAGAAGGTCCCGAGGTGCTGCCGCGCGGAGAACGCCAGCGTGCCATCATTGAACAGCTGCGCATCTGGCATATGGCTGAGGAAACACCCGTGCCGCAGCGGCGCGTGTTGGCAGAATGTGGCGGCACCGCAGCCACCATCAAGCGGCTGGCCGAAATGGGGTTTTTATTTGTGGAGCAGGAGGAACGGGATCGTTTCCTTGAGGAACGACGCGCCGTCGAAGCATCGGATCGCCCCACACTGCATGCAGGACAGGAACAAGCTGTGGCGGCCATACAAGGATCCATCGAAGACAATCGATTCGAAACCTTTCTGCTGCACGGGGTGACCGGTTCCGGCAAGACAGAAGTCTATTTACGGGTTCTGGAAGAAGTGAGGCGCCGTGGGCAAACGGCTATTGTCCTCGTTCCTGAAATCTCTCTCACGCCTCAGACCGTCCGCCGTTTTCGGGCACGGTTCGGCGACGAAGTAGCTGTACTCCATTCCCGCATGGGGGACGGCGAGCGCTATGATGCATGGCGAGGCATTGGTGAAGGCCGATACCCCATTGTAATCGGGCCCCGTTCGGCCATCTTGGCACCGCTGGCAAACCCTGCATTGATCATTGTGGACGAAGAGCACGAGTCCTCTTACAAACAATTTGACCCTGCTCCCCGCTACCACGCGCGCGATGTCGCCGTCATGCGTGCTGCTAAGAACAACGCGGCCTGTATCCTGGGCTCCGCCACTCCCAGCCTGGAATCGCTCTCGAACGCACGGGAGGGCAAATACACGCTTCTTGAAATGCCGGAACGCGTCCCTGTGGCTGGAAAACCGGCCAGGTTGCCGCACATCCGGATCGTAGACCTTCGAAACGAGCCAGCGTTGCGCCTTTCGAACGACGCCCTGTCCCAACCATTGCTGGATGGTATTGCCGACCGGGCTGGTAAGGGTGAACAGACGATTCTCCTTCTGAATCGGAGAGGATTTGCACCGGTCATGGAGTGTGTCGATTGCGGGTGGGTGCCGGAGTGTCCGGACTGCTCCGTGAGCATGGTTTACCATAAGCCCCTCCATCACCTTCGCTGTCACTACTGCGGCATCACCCAACCGCCGCCTCGCGTTTGTCCAACATGCGACGGAAAAGAGCTCGCTTTCCAGGGGTCCGGCACGCAGAGACTCGAGGCCGAACTCACCGCACGTCTTCCCGATGTCCGCGTGCTTCGCATGGACCTGGATACGACAGCGAAGAAGGGCAGTCACCACGACATCCTCGAGCAATTCGGAAATGGGGATGCCGACGTCTTGCTTGGCACCCAGATGGTGGCCAAGGGACTTGATTTCGAAAAAGTGACCTTGGTAGGCATCATTCGAGCGGAAGCTGGCCTTCAATTACCCGATATCCGAGCAGAAGAGCGGGCTTTCCAATTGCTTACACAGGTGGCCGGACGTGCCGGACGTGCGGATCTGGAAGGGGAAGTCATCTTGCAATGTCTGGATCCGGGTCATCCTATCATCCAGTTCGCGCTCAAGCATGACTACGCCGGCTTTGCGCATTATGCCTTGGCTACGAGAGCCATTCTCAATTATCCGCCAACTGGCCGCCTGGTCTCCATACTGTTCTCCGGACCGGACGACCAGGCTACCCGGACCACTGCCGAGAAATTCCGTCGGTTGATAGACAACCATCTTACCGATGTGGACCGCCTTGGCCCGTCGCCGGCGTTCATCCATCGGCTCAAGAACCGGTACCGGCATCAGGTTCTGCTCAAGATTCCCCAGGGCGTCCCTGCCAGTCGAATCCGGGAAGGACTGGGCAAGGCTGAAAATGCGCTCGGATCATTGCCGCAATCCACCCGCATGACCATTGACGTGGACCCAGCCGGTTTGGTGTAGTCGGCATCCGGTCAGACGATGGTGCAAACCGACAAAATCATCTGCCGCGGGGATATTCCATGAAGTAAACCCCTTCACCCCTCTCTTCCCAACTCGCGTGGAACCAAGTATCCAGCGCGCTGTTGGCGGGCCACCAAAGGGCAAGTTCTATACGGGCAGCTCCCTCTGAACTCCGTCAGGGCCGGAAGGCAGCAGCGGTAAGAGGTTGTAGCGCCGCGATATGGGTCGCTTGCCCTTTTTTTATGGACCTGCTCGTCTGGAGCTTGCCCCCTATATTGGTCGCTCCTAAAAACTGCTACCCCCGATCATGTCGACTTTTCTTCCTCTCCTTCTCGGTGCGCCCGCTGGTGGCGAACAGGCCAATCCACTGGCCATGTTCCTTCCGCTGATCCTCATCTTCATCGTCTTCTACTTCTTCATCATCCGCCCTCAGAAGAAGAAGGAAGATTCACGCAAATCGATGATCGAGGCTGTGAAAAAGAACGACCGTATCATCACGATTGGTGGTATTCACGGCACGGTAACGCAGGTAGACGAAACGTCTGTTCTGGTTCAGGTAGACAATAACACGAAGCTGCGCATTGAAAAGAGCGCGCTGTCGTCTGTCGGAAACAAGGAAAGCTCCGCTTCCTGATCGACTCTAAGAGTCCGTCGAAATTGACGGTGGCAAAGATGGATTCATCGCGCCATCGCCGCCCTTGATTGCTACTGGAACTGAGTGACGTTCCAGGAGCAAACGCAGCGTAGTGGGATCGACGGGCTTTGACGCATAGTCATCCATTCCCGCCTCCAGACACTTTGCGCGATCTGCGGTGGTCGCGTTGGCCGTCAGCGCTATGATAATAGGCTGGCGTACGCGTTCCGGAAGTTTGCGAATCTCTTCCGTTGCCTCCTCGGTCAGAACTGGTCCGGATATTTCGGACGAAAGTTTTCCCAATAGGCGCGTAATCGCGCCGCATCGGCCTGAAAATCGTCTTCAGGGTGAATCAATTCCCCGAAATGGATTTCTTTCTCCCCGAAGTCCACTCCAACCGGAAGAATCGGAACGTCGGCCTTTCGTGCGATCCGATGGAAGCCAGGTTTGAAGCGCTCCACCTTGGACCGGGTCCCTTCGGGAGAAAGCGCAAAAATGAATGGACGATTTCCAGAAAAGCCTTGCAAGACATCCCTGAACAGCGTGCCCGGTTTTCTTCGGTCGACAGGGATACCTCCGAAATAGGTAAATAGACTCCGGAATGGCCATCTGAAAATGGTGTGCTTGCCAATCCAGTGCACGTCAAGCTCCAACTTCCACAATGTCATCAGGGCAAAGATGAAGTCCCAGTTGGATGTATGGGGACCTCCTGTCAAGACGAACCGGGGCTCGTCGGCGACTTTACCTGTCACCTTCCACCCTGCCAGCTTCAATACGATGGATCCCAACCCGCGAAGAAACGCGTTGCGACGCCGCGGTACGTTGGGTCCGACGTCTATCATGTTGGCTGGCATACGGTCGCCTTTATACAGGACAATGAAAGAGAATGGTCTTTAAGGTGCTAAGACGCGAACCAGCCTTTCCAGATCCGATCTACTTCCTTTTGAAGATCTGAGAGCGATCCATTGTTGAGGATTATTTCGTCCGCAAAGGCCACGTACTGTTCATTATCAGGTTGAGCGCCCATCCGACCTTCGATCTCCGATACCGTCAGCCCTCCTCGGTCCAGCACGCGCTGCAAGCGAACCGCCTTTGACGCTGAAATCGCAACAACACTGTCCAGCTTTTCTCGGATTGAAGCGGGCGGTAGCAGCGCAGCTTCGCGCACGATTGCAGGAGCTCCGCTTGCTTCCGCTCGGGATGCAGTCAGATCGAATGCTTCGTAAACCGCAGGATGAACAACGGCATTGACGGCCTTTCGCACATTGTCGTCGGCAAAGATCTGTCGAGCAATCCACGATCGGTTCAATCGGCCATCGGCGTTCCAGGTCTGCGGCCCCAGTACATCCATCAACCCTTCGCGCACCGATTCATCTTCCTCCATGAGGTGTTTGGCAACCGCATCCGCGTCGAATACCACTGCGCCCTTATCCTGCAGCATATCCCGGACCGTGGATTTGCCACTTCCAATGCCTCCGGTCAATCCAATCTTTAGCATGGGTCTCAGGGGGTTAGATGCGTGTTTGGCTTTACCATTGCCAACGCATGGTAAGTGTCAGATTGGGAATCATGGTACGCCTTCCACGCCTGGCTGCATTCTGGATGACCTGCTCCCGTCCCTCCGGAAGGTCTCCGTACAGGCGGTGAGCGATCTGCTGAAACGTAGCCCAGCCATCGACTCGAAGATACGCGTTGCGACGCATGGGCCAGACGATGGCCATGGTCGGTCCGATCTGATCAATGCGTTTACGACCCATACGGGAGATGACCGCCTCTTCATCCGTATCGGGAATAGTGTAGCGGACACTTGCTACCCGATCAAAATCCGTTCGGATGAAGACGCGCATTCCCAGTTCTGCCTGAACAGTCCGTCCCGTCTGGATCCTGCCCCAAGCACTCACCGTCCGCAACGTGTCAAAGGGTATCTCGGCAAACACATTGTCCAGGAATCGGCCCAGTTGCAGGTCTGACAAGGAGGCTGTAACCAGGATGCGCACAGCATCGGCGACCTCGTGTTCGGCATCAATTTCGTAACGCAATTCACGGGCTGACTGATCAGTTGGTCTTCGGCCGGCCAATACAAAATCATCAACCGTGTAGGTAGCTCGTACCTCACTCGATAAACGGATACGGGTGTCACGTCCCGGACGCCAATTGATTGAGGGACGATAGCGAATGGAGCGCTGAACGGAGTTCTCTGCGGAACGAATGGCTTTTATGTAGACGGTATGGAACCACGAGCCGGAAACCTGGACCATGAGGTCCAGATTGTCTCTCAGACGGAAGCGCGTTCCAAGCAGGGCATTGTAGAGCAGCTCGTCCCGATCATCCGGATTCACGGCTGGCGTGTCGTGTCGAAGAATGTTTGCCGAGCCATCGAACTGTATATCCCACCATGGCGTGATGCTACTCAGAAACGAGGACTGAACTCCCAAAAACCCGCGTTCATTGTCTGCTTGCCTGAGCAAGTTCAGTTTCTGAGCCGCCTGAGCCGGTGGAAGCTCTTCTGCATTGGTGAGCTGACGGCGTTCCACTTCAGCCCCTGCAGAAACTGCGATGCGCGCCCGCGTACGTGCACTTTCATATCGTGTGGCCAAGCGTGCTTCGACCGTCCGGCGGTTGAATCTCGAATCGAAAAAGAGCGCGTCCGTAGGCGCACGCAGGGTCTCCACTTGTCGGGAATTGGTCCCCACGTCCAGGGAGGCGGTCAGCCACAATGGGGCCGCGAGACGGCTTTCGATGTCCACGCCGACCATGACCGTATCACTACGGGTGGACTCAACCGTTTCCGCCTGGCGTCCCACGGCATCGTCCCGATTCAGGAAGGATGCCGCTTGGTACGCGTCTCGTCGCACGCTCGAACCCGCAATGCGCGTCCTGAAGCGCGTTTCTCCAAAAATGCGTTGACTGTCCAGAAGGGATCGCAAGACACTTCCCGTCCTGGGGGACGTGCGTTGTACCTGGGCAACACCTTGAATCTGGGTAACATATCCTCCGAGATCTGTCGTTGGAAGGCCAAAGCGGAATCCGGCCGCCCAACCTGCATCTGTGCGCACGGGTACGATCGATGCATCTCCCGAGAATCCGGGACGGGCGTCGGTTGCGAATCCAAGGGCGGGCTCCAGCCACAGCCGATCGTTGGCCCAGAATCGGTATCCGCCCCATACATCCTGTCGGAAAACACGACTCAAGCTATACCAGTCAGCCCCTCCAAAAAAAATCAGTCCTCCTCTCCCGTCGGCGCCTCTGGACATCGCTTCGAAACGTGTCCTGTTTTCATCCCGAAAACTGAGACGGTCATCAAAGAGCAGAAAGGCATCCGATCGGAAACGATTGGTGAGGCTGATGTCCCAGGACCCGGAGCGGATCGAAGACGTCACGCCAGCTGTCCACCGATAGCGGTTTACGTCACGCTCAAATCCCGACTCCATAACCAACGGACTGGGAGCAATCTGTGCGGTGGATTCCACACTACTTACAAACCAAACACCGCATACGACGGCGATCGTTATAACCGTTCGGATGCAGCGCGCGGAGGCACGGGAAAGGGGGAATTCCTGATCGCCAGCCATCAACCAATCACCCCGGAGGCCATCGAAGGACACGTCCTCCAAGCAGGTGAAGATGCAGGTGGGGAACGGTTTGAAGGCCTTCTTCGCCGCAATTGAATACCGTACGGTATCCGCGATGCAGTCCTTCGTTGGCTGCAATCTTTTTCGCGCACAAGAACAGGTGCCCGACCAGCTCTTGGTCCTCTTTGGTCAAATCATCCAGCGAGGGAATCGGCTTTCGCGGCACAATCAGGATATGCACCGGCGCCTGGGGCTGAATGTCCCGGAACGCGATACACAGTTCATCCTCGTACACCATATCCGACGGGATCTCTCCGTCGGCAATCTTCTGGAACAGGGTCTTGTCGGCCATGATTATCGCACGCTGACGAGTTACGGCAAATACGACGATGTGTATGAGGGATGGAAACACGCTGAGTGCGCACCTGAGCCACACCGACTAGAAGAATATAGGTGCCAGATACCTGCAGCGTGGCCAAGAGGTGAGCCTCCATGAGGCGAAGCCTATGATTCTTTTCCGCATCGGGCACCAGGTCATGAAACGCCTGTTCCTTCAGGGGCACCCAAGGAGCCATGAAACCGGAACGACTCTATCGACTATCCGGTTCATCCCGTCAACCGACGCCTAATACCATGACCACGGTCTACATAACGCGCAAAGCGCATTTCAACGCTGCCCACCGGATGCACAATCCGAATCAGAGCGATGCCTGGAATGCAGAAACGTTCGGAAAATGCAACTATCCGAACTGGCATGGACATAATTACAATATTGAAGTCACCGTAGCTGGTGAACCGGATCCCGACACCGGGTACGTGATGGACCTGGGACGACTGAAGCGCATCATGGAAGAAGCCGTTATCGAACCCTGTGATCATCGGAACCTGAACTTGGATGTGGACTTTCTCGAGGGCATTATTCCTTCGGCTGAAAACCTGGTCGTCGCTTTCTGGAATCAACTGGCACCTCGAATCACCGGTGCCCGACTTGTTTCTGTACGCTTGTGGGAGACGGAGCGTAATGTGGCAGAATACCGGGGCGACTGACCCACTCCACCTCTCATCGGTCCCAAACGGACAATTCAATGGATGAAAACCAACGCTTTTCCGAAACCAACGAGTACGATCCGGAATCCGTCCGGCGCATCTCGGAGAGCGTGGCCGCTACGCTTGCTGCTATCGGAGAGAACCCCCACCGGGAGGGTTTGCTCAAAACACCCGAACGAGTAGCCAAGGCACAGCTGTTCCTGACGCAGGGCTATCAGCAGGATGCTGCACAGATCCTGAAGAGTGCCGTTTTCGAAGAGTCCTATGATGAAATGATCCTGGTAAAGGACATCGAGCTCTACAGCATGTGCGAACATCACATGGTGCCCTTCTTTGGAAAGGCACATGTGGCTTACATCCCGGATGGCCATATCGTTGGGCTATCAAAGATTCCTCGCGTCGTAGACGTATTTGCCCAGCGGCTGCAGGTTCAGGAGCGATTGACCCTTCAGATTCGAACGGCCATTGAAGACGCGCTCAAACCACAGGGCGTAGCCGTCGTGATTGAAGCGACCCACCTGTGCATGGTCATGCGGGGCGTTCAGAAGCAGCGTTCAGTGACCACGACCAGCTCCATGTCAGGGCCATTTCTGGAGAACACACACACGCGGGCCGAATTCATGCGGCTGATCCACACCAAGGACTGACATCCTGAAGCGCCACAGGTCCAGTCGATCAGAGCCATCCGAGCCTCAGTTGAGACTTGGGTGATCCGGAAAGTTCGCGAGGATGGCAAAACTACCGCCCATGGATCGAAGCGCTTGCCCCCAAACCGCGGACTCGGCGGTGTCAAAAACGGTGTCCGTGTCGGACTCGGTCAGAATCCACCCTCCGTGTTCTACCTCATCGGCAAGCTGACCTGGAGACCATCCCGAATATCCCAGGAAGAAGCGAATATCGTCCAAGTCCAATTTTTCATCGTGGATGGACTGCTTGACGACGTCGAAATCACCACCCCAGTAAATACCCGGTCGAATTTCAATCCCTCCGGGAATCAATTCGGGAAGGCGGTGCAGAAAGTGCAAGGTTTCCGGCTGAACCGGACCTCCCCAACTGATTTCCTCTTCCAATCCACTCATATCCTCGAACACCTGCTCCATGACAATGGTCAGCGATCGATTGAGGATGAGTCCAAAGCTACCCGAATCCGTGTGCTCACAGAGCAAAACCACCGCACGCCGGAAGTTGGGATCCCATTGCATGGGAGGAGCCACCAGCAAGGCCCCGGCTTGCAGCTGTGTATGGTCCTTTATCACGGGGCATTCCTCCGGGGATAAGTGAATTACCCGGGGTTGGAATATTCCTTGACCAGCGCCCTGCGCGCCCCAACCCACCAGTCCGGCCCCCGGGTGATGGCTGTTATGGTAATATCTGAGAAATGGGGAATCAACGCAATCAATTCATTCGCCACCAGATGCCAGTCTTCGGCGACTACCATACGGGCAATTTCCTCTGACTTGGCATCAGTCCAGCGCCATTTGTGACGCAAGGCCTCTGCTTTTTTCCAGTAGTTCCGATCGTCCCAGGCGCCGGCACTCTGCTCGATGGTCTCTCCAATGCCCCGAAGACTGAAGACCAAAAAAGCCACCATGTCGGCCCATTCATCGTCGATGGTGTGACGCTCGGCAAGCAACCGAATGACTTCCGCGCACGAGCGTCGGTGCATGTTACGCGTCTTGGCCGGGGTATCTCCGGTACGGACAATGCGACCCATACAAGTTCAACGGGACTTTATGATGGAACGAGAGACGTAGGTATCCGCTGCGGATACCCGGACAAAATATACTCCTGAAGCCCAGAGAGTACCGTCCAATTCTATTGACTGGGACTTTCCTGCCAGCATCCATCCGTTCGCGATGAGGTCCACGCGCCGCCCAAGTAAGTCAAAGACCTCGATCCGCACGTTCTCAGATTGAGGTAGCGTAAGCTCCATGCGCGCAGTCGAGGTGAAAGGATTTGGCCATGGAGGAGACAATGCCGCTATTTCACCGGGCAATTCCAGCGTCTCCGTCGGCACGGCCAAGGCGTCCACGACCCACAGCTCATTCCCTGTCGTTCCATTCGACCCTCGGATAAGCAGCCGATTGCCATCTGCCCCGAGAAGGGCCGCACCCGATGACAACGGACCAGGGAGCAGATCGCTGACCAGAAACGTCCCAAGATCCGTTCCGTCACTGGTCCATAGCTCGCGTCCGTGAAGTCCATCCTCGGCCGTAAAGAACAGACGACCTGCAGCGACAACCAGGTCCTCAGGATCAGCGGATCCACTCGTGTGGATGTCCTTCACGCGATATGTCCCGCCCGATGTGCCGTCGCTGGTCCACAGTTCGCGATCACCCAGATCATCAGCTACAAAATACAGTCGGTCCGGCCCGGCCGTGATCCAAGGCGAGGCCGAATACCCCGGATCCTGCGAGATTTCGGAAAGCTGCACCGTTCCTGCTTCGGTGCCATCGCTTCGCCAGAGTTGCGGGCCGCCGCCCAGACGAGCCTGAAAATAGACGGTGGAGTCAACGGTGGTGACCCAACTTAGAGTGGTACTGCGGCGGCCCGCGGCCAGATCTGCCACGACCCGGGTCCCGGCAGCCGTTCCGTCCGAGACATGCAGCTCGTATCCATCCGTCCCATTATTGGCACCGAAGAACAACCGATTGCCATCCGTTGCCAACCAAGCAGGATCGGATGAGAGCTGCCCCGGACGGATGTCGGCAACCTGTTCCGTGCCGGCTTCCGTTCCGTCGGTGCGCCAGATCTCTTTAGCGCTTGCCGCTTCTTCGGCCGCGAAATAGAGCGTGTCCCTCATCGCAACAAGCCCCTCTGGCGCCGAGCCCGCCAGCGGACCGGGGCGAATGTCTGCCACCATCCGGGTGCCTGCGATCGTTCCATCGGTTACCCAAACTTCGCGTCCATGGGTGCCGTCATCAGCCACAAAATGAACGCGGTTGCTCAAGGCCGTCATCCACAGGATATCAGAGGGAGCACTTCCTGGACGGATGTCGGCGACAAGAGTCGTTCCGTCAGCGGTCCCATCCGAAATCCATAGCTCCTGACCAAGCACACCGTTCGAGGCCGTGAACAACACCTTGTCATCAAATGCAAGAAAATTGGCCGGTGTTGAGCTGGAGGGACCTAATAACAGATCCTTCACGAGGCGCGTCCCAGCCGCTGACCCATCCGTGACCCACAGCTCCTCGCCATGGATACCATCGCTTATTGCCATGAAGATCAGCCCGTTGGCCAGAGCAAAACCTTCTGGGTTGGCGCTTTCCGTGCCAGGTCGCACATCAGACACGAGGCGTGTGCCCGCATCCGTTCCGTCACTGATCCACAATTCATTTCCTATGTCTGTACGCGTGGCCCGGAAAAGCACGTTGTCCCCCCAAACAGCGAAGCCGTCGGGCGATGCACCGAGGTCGCCCGCGACGATATCCGTGACGAGTCTGGTTCCAGCGGCCGTTCCATCTGTCTTCCACAACTCCCGACCGCTTCCGCCGTCATCAGCCTGAAAAAATATGTCCGAACCCCGCCGTGTGAGTTCGACCGGATTGCTCGATAGTGGGCTCAGCAGGTCAATGAGCAGCGACGTCCCACCTGCCGTACCATCGCTTTTCCAGAGTTCGCGCCCGTACGTCGAATCGGCGGCGGTGTAAACAATGCCTTGCGCCAGCGCCTGGATATCGCGCGGATCTGAAGCACCACTGGCCCAGGGATCCACCACAAGACGAGTGCCCGCGGTCGTTCCGTTGCTCACCCACAATTCGTTTCCCGTCCCATCTCCATTGGCGCTGAAGAACAGTCCTTCAGAGGCCGGTGAAATAACACTGGGAAATGACCCCAAATCACCGGGCCGGATGTCCATGACCATGGAGGTAGAAGCAGAATCTCCCCGGGAACGCCACAACTCCTGGCCCTGAATGCCGTCATCTGCCGCAAAGAACAAGGTGTCTCCCCAGGCAGTGAGCCGGTCCGGGGCAGATCCCAGCGGACCCGGGTGAATGTCGGCAACCAGTACGGTGCCCGCTGCCGTCCCGTTGCTTCGCCACAACTCTGGACCAGTCGTTCCGTCATTGGCTCGAAAAAACAACGTGTCTGCCAAAACCGTGAGTTTGGACGGGAAAGAGCCCAGACTGCCACCACGGATCTCATGAACCATGACCGTGCCAGCTTCACTTCCATCCGAGCGCCACAGCTCAGGTCCCAGCACATCGTCGTCCGCGACAAAGAACAAGGTATCTCCCATCGCGACAAGGTCCGTTGGGTCTGAATTGGCCGCCCCGACCGCAATATCACGAACCATGCGCGTGCCCCCGGACGATCCATCCGTCACCCATAGCTCGCGACCACGCTGGCCGTCATCGGCCACGAAGAACAGCTGGTTACCCACCAGGGTAAGCAAGGTCGGATTCGACCCATCCGCCCCGGGCCGCACATCGTGGACGAGAAAGGTGCCGGCTTGGGTACCGTCCGTACGCCACACTTCACGCCCGGTAGTGACTGGATCCGTTGCGACGAAATAGGCAATCTCTCCTGCGGGGGTAATACTGCCCGGGGAAGAGCTGAGGCCAATCGCATTGATGTCCGCAATCAGGTCCTGGGCTGCCACAGGAGACCACGTCCCAACGGCGACCGCGGCCAGAAAGAGAGGCAGGAAGCGCAATGTGGACATGATGATCGGAATCAGGTAGGATATGGGAAGGCCGGGGGTCAAAAGTAGGGGCCTTCCATGCGAAATGGGATCCGTTAGCCGTCGCATTTACACGATTCAGGCACTTCTCACTAAGAAACCCACGCCAAAGCAGCCCTTTCCAACTGTTAAACGAAATGAATATCGCCTCGCGGGTTTCCATATTCCGCTAAATACCTGCCTCATGTTCCATCTCTTCGACCACCACATGGCCTGAGCTGTGCCACGCCAGCGTCCATCCCGATCCACGTGATCGTGTTGGCAGCGGGCCGCCCGCATGGGCGGCCCGCATTTTTAGGTCCTTCGTTGGGCCATGGGCCTTGGTCTTGTCCCCTATCTTGAGCGTGAACGATTATCCACCGCTCCACGCTCATGGATCTCAAGAATAAGATCATCTGGATTACCGGTGCCTCCTCCGGCATCGGCAAAGCGCTTGCCATCGAATGTGCCCGGCAAGGCGCCACTTTGATGCTGACCGCCCGTCGGGAAGATGCACTAGAGGCAACACGCATCGCATGTGAGCGGTCCGATGAACATCGTTGCCTGGTCCATGACGTCACGGACCAGGAATCACATGCCATTCTCATGAGCAAAATCCTGGAAGCTTGGGGACACCTTGACATGATCGTTCTGAACGCAGGAATCGGTCAGCGAGGTAGTATCGAAGAAACCTCTCTGGACGTCGAGCGGCGCATCATGGAAGTGAACTACTTCGGATGTACCGAAGTGGCCCATGCTGTCCTGCCTCACTTTCTGGACCGAAACCGCGGTCAAATCGTCGTTGTGTCCAGCATCATGGGTAAGCTGTCTACACCACGGCGCGCCACCTATGCCGCTTCGAAGCATGCGCTGCACGGGTTTTTTGAAGGCCTACGAGCCGAATTGTATCAGACCCGAATTGGTGTGACCCTCTTGTGCACGGGCTACATCAAAACCGACATCAGTATCCACTCGCTGCGCGGCAGCGGTCAATCGTATGGCTCGATGGACGATCAACATCGTGATGCCATGCCAGGCGATGTCTATGCGCGCAAAGCGGTGCGCGCCATGATGCGCCGCAAGCCCGTCGCCTACATCGGAGGGCCAGAGCGGTTTGCTCCGTATCTCGAGCGCCTTTCACCGGCCTTCGTGCGCTGGCTCGTGCCCAAGGTGGTGACGCGGGACTGAATTGAAATAGGCGGTAGACTGCAACGACCTGGTGCGCCGCCCATACTCTCGACTCGTGAGCCAGCTCACCGGATTCTGTATCCCTCTTTTTTCGTTTTTGTGCCAACCAACAGGGAATGGCGCCTGTCAAAGAGGCAGAACACCACATGTACCCTCATATTCTGCGGCGCCTTGGCCGAAATCGGTCAGCCGCTTCTATCAACATGAAAACAATCGTGCGGTCTTTTCTCGGATGTGCTGCCCTGCTTTTTTGGGTCGGCACCCTGCAGGCTCAGGATATTTCCAGAACGTTTGAAGCATCTCCGGGTAGGCGACTCGTCCTGGATCTGGAAACGGGCGGTACCATCGTCATTCGCGGTTGGAGCCGTGCTGAAGTTGAAGTCAACGTTGAAATCGATGGTCGCGATGCGGATCAGGTATCGGTTGAGTTCGACGAGTCCTCTCGCTCCATCGAAGTCTTCAGTGAATTCCAGAAGCGTCGATCCAACGCTGATGTGGACATGCACATCCATGTCCCCTCCGAATTCAATCTGGATATCTACACAACCGGAGGCGATCTGGATATTTCAGGCGTCAGCGGTACGATTGAAGGGTCCAGTATGGGTGGTGATCTCATGCTGAGTGAACTTCGGGGTGAACTCGACCTCTCTACCATGGGTGGTGACATCGAACTTTCCGATTCTGAGGTAGACGGCAGTCTGCATACCATGGGTGGCGACGTGTCGATTTCCAATGTGACAGGCAACATCGATGGAACGACGATGGGTGGCGACGTGACCTACGACAACGTCCGCTCCAATCGAAGTGGCAGTCGCGACGAGGTCAAGATTTCCTCAATGGGTGGCGACGTAGCCGTGGATGAGGCGCTTTATGGTGCAGATGTCCACACGATGGGCGGCGATATTGACATCAACCGGGCAGCCGAATACGTCAAGGCGACCACCATGGGTGGTGATATCGAGGTTGCCGAGCTCGCTGGCTGGATCGAGGCCAACACCATGGGCGGCGACATCATTGTCAACATGATCGACGGTACGGACGGTGACCGCCACGTTGAACTGGAATCGATGGGAGGCGATATCGAGCTGACTGTTCCGCGCGGCTTGGGTATGGACATCGAAATAGAAATTCGACTGTCAAACGACGATGATTGGGATGAGTATGAGATCATCTCTGACTTCGATCTTGAAGTAGATGTCGAAAGCAGCAGTGATCGCCGCTGGCGTTCCAGCCGGGAAGTCGTGGCCACAGGCCGCGTTGGCAATGGAGCCAATCGTATCGTGATTCGCACAGTCAACGGTGACGTGGTCCTGAGGGAGGGTCGATAACGTCTCCGCGGGAATGGCGGCTACTGGACTCCGGAGCTGTTGAACAGCAAGGGCCAGAGCCTCCATTCTCAGACATGACAGGGGCGCGGAAGCGAATTCGCTTCCGCGCCCTTGGCATATTTGCAGAACTCGACCAGTCCGGGTCCACGGGTAACCCATCTCGTGCCGAGGAGTGTTCAGAACGTCATTCGTCCAAGCCATCCGGCCATTCCGCCGGAAAGCCAAATACCACAACTGGTTTTCCTTGCTCCTCCCGCTGCCCCATCAACGACATCCCCATCTTCTCCATGATGCGTACCGACCCCACGTTTTCAGGGAAGGACTGCGCCGTGATCTTCGTCAGGCCAAACGTGTTGCGTCCGACCCACAGAGCTGCCGCTGAAGCTTCGAATCCAAAACCACCGCCCCAGAATTCTCGTCCCAAACGCCAGCCGAAATCGAGCGGACCGTTCTTGTCGTCAAAACCCTAAAATCCCAGTAGTGTGCCCGTCTCAGCGTGCTCAACAGCAAACCGCATCCACCCCCGTTCCACCTGATGGTGCATCATCGCGCGCACGAAATCTTCAGCCTGCCCACGATCCCGGGGCATTCCGTTGCCGATGTAGCGCATCACCTCCGGATCCGCAATGATGGCGGCGTAGGCAGCGATGTCCTCAAGCGACCAATCGCGCAGGATGAGCCGTTCGGTGCGAGCGTGGATTTTCATGCGGGATGCCTTCGTGAAAGACCTGTGAGCGATTAAAGGTAGGGGATTTTTTTAGTTTAGGGAGCGTAGACCTCCCCTTGAAATCACGCCTTTCCCATCCTGGTCGATCGACACGATCGATCCCCTGAATCTACCGTGGCAGACTTCTCTTACCTGCATTCTCTTTCAGCGCCCGCCGACGACGCTGGTGCTGCTTCTGCTGAACCCCGTGCAAGCCGGCATTTCATTCAGCAGATCATTGACAAGGACCTGGACTCGGGGCGGGTCAAAGGTGATATCGTAGTCCGTTTTCCTCCCGAACCGAATGGCTATCCGCATATTGGACATGCGAAGGCCATTGTCCTGAATTTCTCGCTGGCCGCCGAATACGGTGGTCGCTGCAATCTCCGCTTCGACGACACGAACCCCGAAACCGAGGATATGGAGTACGTCCGCGCCATGAAGCGCGACATCCAGTGGCTCGGTTTTGATTGGGGTGAAAACGAATTCTACGCTTCCGATTACTTCGAGCAGCTCTACGATATGGCGGAGCGCTTGATCGAGAACGACCTGGCCTACGTTGATTCGCAGACTGGAGAGGAAATTCGGGCTACGCGTGGAACGGTTACCAAAGCGGGTACGAACAGTCCCTATCGCGACCGACCGATTGCGGAAAGTCTTGACCTTCTACGTCGCATGCGTGCCGGAGAATTCGATGACGGTGCGCACGTCGTGCGAGCCAAGATCGATATGGCCTCGTCGAATATGCTCATGCGAGACCCGGTGCTTTACCGGATCAAGAAGGCATCACACTACCGTCGTGGAGACGAGTGGCCCATTTACCCACTCTACGATTTTGCGCATCCGCTTTCAGATGCCATCGAAGGCATCACGCATTCGCTCTGCACCCTGGAATTTGATGTTCACCGACCGCTCTACGACTGGTTGGTTGAGAACCTGTTCGACGCGCCGCGTCCGCATCAGTATGAGTCTGCACGTCTGAATTTGGACTACACGGTGATGAGCAAGCGCAAGCTGCTCCAGCTGGTCAACGAAGGCCTGGTCCAAGGCTGGGACGATCCGCGTATGCCCACCCTGTCGGGCATGCGCCGCCGGGGCTATCCGGCAGCCGCCATCCGGCGCTTCTGCGACTTGATCGGCGTAGCAAAGGCTGACAACCGGGTCGATGTCGCGCTGCTGGAATATGCCGTACGCGACGATCTGAACACCAAAGCACCGCGCGTAATGTGTGTGCTGGACCCTGTGAAAGTGGTCTTGACCAACTTTGACGAGGGCAAGATTGAGCGACTGGAAGCTGATTATTGGCCGCATGACATCGGGCATGAAGGCTCACGCTCCGTCCCGCTTACCCGCGAAATCTGGATTGAGCGCTCCGATTTCATGGAGAACCCGCCCAAGAAATTCCATCGGCTGAGCCTGGGCCAGGAAGTCCGGATGCGCCACGCGTACATCATTCGATGCGATGAGGTGATCAAAGATGAGAACGGTGAGGTGACCGAGTTGCGCTGCTCGGTTGACTTCGATACCCGCTCGGGCGGTGAATCGACGAAACGTGTGAAAGGGACTATCCATTGGGTTTCTGCTTCGGAAGGTATTGAGGTAGACGTCCGTCTGTACGATCGGCTCTTTTCGGCTGCAAACCCCGACGATGTCGAAGAGGGACAGACCTTCAAGGATCATCTGAACCCCGAAAGCCTGCGCGAGGTGCGAGCCGTCATCGAGCCGGCTGCTGCGAATGTTGAACCGGAAACCTGGTATCAGTTCGAACGCACGGGATATTTCTATCTGGATCCGGTCGCTTTCGAGGAAGGTAAACGCATCTGGAATCGGACCGTATCCTTGCGCGATTCATGGGGCAAGAAACAGGAGCCAGCTCCTGCGCCGAAGCCCAAGAAAGCGCCCAAGCCGGTGCCGGCTACGCCTTCAGAGCCCACCGATCCCATGGAAGGTCTGGACAGCGAAGAGCACTCGATGGCCATCGAATTGCAGACCCTCTATGCGTTGACGCCAGAGGACGCCGCATTTCTGGCTACGCGAGACGATGAACGGGTCTTCTTCAAGGAAGCCGCAGCAGCTGGCGACCAGCCTGTTGCCGTAGCCAACTGGCTCATCCACGAGCTGCGTCCACTCCTTACAGATGAGCAGATGGAGACACCGCCTCTCAAGCCGGGACACTTTGCCGAGCTCGTGGCGCTGCACTCGGACAAGACGCTTTCAAGCCGCATGGCACGCGAGGTGCTGGAGAAGATGATCACATCCGGCGATGAGCCGAATACCATTGTTGAGCGCAAAGGCATGCGTCAGATCTCCGACGAAGACGCGCTGCTGGGCTATGTCGATGAGGTCTTGGCGGCATTTCCCGATCGCGTGGCGGCCTATAAGGATGGCAAGAAGGGCCTGATCGGCTTCTTCATGGGCCAGGTCATGCAGAAAACGGGTGGCTCTGCCAATCCTCAGGTTGTACGCGGCTTGTTGCAGCAGAAACTGGACTGATCGTCTGCCCCCATTTACCAGGCCCAGACGACCGATGCGTCGAGATCAGTCAGCGCAGGCGTCGAACCGGCTACCGATACCAGGGATGACCCGGCTTCCGTTCTGATCAGCAGGCGGTTTCCGTCAAGCCAGTATGCGGCCGTCACACCGCCCGCAGGCATGGGGATCGACTGGGCGAAGTTGGAGCCCGTTGTTTTCACCTGCCAATCGGACATCCCGTCGGTGCTGGACTGACGGAAGAGCACATGTTGGCCTCCCGGCGACATCAGGGCCTGTGTCGCTGCGGTCGTGGAATTCGGGGGAAGCACGTAGGACGAACGGGAATCGCTGAGTGTGTACACTGAAATCGCTCGCTGGGCTTCGCCACCCGGAGGCCCCACGTCATAGAGGAGTTCACTTCCATCCGGACGCCAGGACAGGTTTCGAGGAGCGTATTTGTCGCCGATCACTTTGACCGCCTCACCACCAGTAGTCGGCTCCAGGTACAAGGTTGAATCCGGCTCGTAGGCGCGATCTTCGCGATTGAAGACCAGCTCACGGAGTATGTATGCGAGGTGGGTCCCGTCGGGAGAGACGGTCACATGATGCATCTTGCGCGCATCCACGCTTCGGATCGTACCACATCCATCGGCATCCACTTCGAAGATGTTGTCTACGTTGCGAACGAGCAGTGAACCACTGGCCAACTCAGCCAACACGACTTTCGACGCCGAACATCCCACGTTGCGAATCTCGTCTGCAGGACGGTCCCAGGTCCGGATTCCTCCAGCACCCATGCCATCTCCGGCTGGCTCGTAGAATCCAAAGTGGAAACGGGAAGCATCCTGACTCCAGGCGCCTGTGTAGACACGAGATGCATCCCCGCTTTCCAGCACGTTGATCGTTGCGCCATCTCGCGGCACAGCGATCAGCGACCCGCCCACACTTGCAACCACGGCGGACTGATCTGGCGCCGAAGAGACAAACCTGACCGAGCCACTTGCTTCGAGGCTCTGGACCTCGGTGGCCGAACGACGCACGGTCAGCCCGGCATCATCTACGACTACGGCTGTCAATCCGTCCAACGGGGAGACCGGCGCGAGTGGTGGGGCTTCCTCGACTACAACGGGCGCACTGGCACAGCCGGCCCATAGAACAGCGACAAAAAAGACTATGGAAACACGAAATGAAGACATCAAACAGGGGCCACGATAAGCGGCGATCTGGAGGTTGTGGACGTACGGGAGCGTAACCTGCGCCCTTTGCGTCCGTTAAGGTGGGAGTCGCGGCCGTCTACCCGTCCTCCCACTGAATGTTCAGGAAGGCCATGAGTCCGTCAGGGTATTTTCAGTGCTTTCAGCCTTGGCTTGGGCATCCTGCATTCCAGCCAGGTCGAACATCCAGCCTGTATGGCTACCTTTGCCAATTGACAATCTGATTTCTTGCTCGATGAATCTCTGCTAATCCAATGCGCACTCTCCTCCCTCTCCTGCTGATCGCCTTCTGGTTCGTTCCTGCCTCTCACGCTCAGGATGAGCTGGGGGTTGGCGTGATTTTGGGCGAACCGACGGGGCTTACCGCAAAGCAATGGCTCTCCTCAGAGCACGCCGTGGACGCGGCAGTGGCCTGGACATTTTCCAACGATACGCGCATCCAGATCCACGGCGATTACCTCTATCACCGTGTCCACTTCTTCAACGCGGACGAATACGAAGGACGTATTCCTTTCTACTTCGGAATGGGCGGTCGAGCCATATTTGGCGAGAACGACACCACCGTAGGCGCCCGTTTTCCGCTTGGCATAGGAAAAACGCTGGACGATGCACCGATCGAACTTTTTCTCGAAATCGTGCCCATCCTGGACGTGGTCCCGGATACGGAATTCGATCTGAATGGCGCCCTCGGCGTGCGCTACTACCTGAATCAGTAAGCCTGTGCTTACTCGGTAGCCATCGCCGCCCGAGCACGAGCCAGCGTCAGTCTGCCGGGGGTCCTGGACTCAGCGAACGCGAGGACATCTTGGGCTTCGTCCGTCATTCCTTGCATGAGCAGCGCATTGCCCCACGCCTCATGGCCCGGCATCGGAAGACGGGGAGGCCCGAATTCGAACGGCATGGCTGCCTCGGCTTCCGCAGCTTCCTGCATCATGGCCAGTCCGCCTTCAGCATCGCCATCGGCGATGGCTACGAGGCCTTCCAGCTGCATGCGGGTTAGCGCGGCCAACTCCTCCTCTCCTTCGACGTGTGGAAGCCACGTTCGGGCATCATCAACCCGTCCGGACGCCAACAAAGCAAAAGCGTTTGTCGCGGCATATTTCCAGATGGAGAACTCCTCGGGGAAGGTCTCCAGATCAAGCGTCCAGCGATCTGTGAGCGACCAATCGCCAGAGACCAGTACATGCTGGGAGCGCATGTTCTGGAAATAGTTCAAGGTACCCCAGCGATCGGTTTCCGCAGCCTGTGCGTGACAGGCGTCCATCAGCGCCTCGGCCTGCTCCCATTGCTCGAGCTGCAAGTGACCGTAGTGCAGCCAGGAGCTGTAGTGCCCACACCCTACCGGATCGCGCCCACGCTCAACCATATCAGCATTCTGCACATCCATCGCGCGCTGGTTGTTCTGAATGACACGCTCCCAATCCCCCCGGGCCAGAAAAATGTGTGTTGTCATGTGCTGCGCATGCGCTGCCCCAGGTGCGATATCCGAATATGCGTTGGCGGCATCGAGACCCAGGTCGGCATGCTCAGGGTCGTCAAATGAGTGGATGATGTAATGTGCTGCACCAGGATGATTCGGGTTGGCATCAAAAACTGGCTGGGCTACTGCGGCCGCTCGTGCATACACATCGAAATCGCGCACGCCATCCGTCGATCCAAGAATGGACAGTGCGTGAAAAGCACGTGCCTCATGATCCTCCGGATGCATGTCCTGCAGCGCCTTCATGGATTCCATGTAGGCCAGATCCTGTTCCGTTTTGGTACCGTCGCCGTAGAGGGCTCTCACAGCCTCGATGTACATCGTTTCCCGGTGAGACGGCGCCACCGCCCCGAGGGAATCCATTCGTGCCAGAATGGCTCGTCCCTCGTCGACATTCTTGCTCTGCCAGAGCGGGTAGTTATTGGCCATGGCCTCGCCCCAATAGGCCAAGGCGAAAAGCGAATCCGCATCCTGTGCTTCACTGAATGCTTCTCGGGCGGGTTCAAACTCAAACGAATGCAGCAGCAAGACCCCACGGAGGAAGGGCTCCTGAGCCTCTTCCATACCGGAATTCGGGAAGGACAGGCTTCCAAGACCATCCACGTGTGTGAGCGCTGGGGATTCGGCGCAACCGATCATTGATCCAATGAGCAGGGCCAGTCCAGCAATTCTAGACGTAAACATGGTTCCATGGGGTGGGTAGGACATTATCCAATATAGGAGATTCGATCGTTGATCGATTCATTCGGCCCCTGCTCTGCAGCTCCTGCCTCATAATGACCGATGCGACTCGTAGCGCCCGAGAGTCACCGCCCAACGGCGTACACATCCGATCAATCTCTGGGTCTGCTTAGTCGAGGCCTTCTGCCCACCTTCTGAGTATCGTGTCGGCGCTTCGAACGGAACGGACGTAGAAGTCAGCGCGCAGTCGTTCCATGTCCGACATACTCAAATTTCCATTCTGCCCGAACGAGCGAATGCGAGCTGCAAAGGCAGCGTACAGACTCATCGCGGCCGCTACAGAAATGTTGTAGCTCTGCACGAATCCGGGAGATGGCAGGATGCAGGTTTGATCGGCCGCCTCCAGCATGGCATCCGAGCAGCCATGTGCTTCATTGCCGAATACGATGGCCGTCTTGCGGGTGAAATCCACCTGCTCCAATGGAATGGCTGCGTCTGTCAGTGCGGTCGCCACAATGGTGTATCCGTTCGCCTTCATGTATTTGACGCATTCTGGCGTGGTGTCCCAGACGTGCACATCGAGCCACTTCTGTGCACCTTGCGTAGTACGACTGGAGTGTTTGAAAGGCACGTCGTTGCTGATGACGTGGAAGGGCTGGAATCCCAGCCCTTCAGCCGTACGCATGACCGCGCTCACATTACCCGTATTGATCACACCTTCTACCACGGGGGCAATGTCATACGTGCGACTCCGAAGGATGTCGTCAATGCGTTCTATGCGCGACTCCGACAGATGCGGAGCGAGGGCCTGCACCACCTGTGCGGGTTCCAACATCCCGTCGCCGATGCGCACACCGTCGAATCGTGTTCCACTGCTTTCGAGCAGGTCGGCCATCACCTTGTCGGGCTCTTCCATGCGTCAAAAATTGCCCACAGACACGAAGGAAGCAAACAGGGAACCGCTACCCCGCCTCACGGCGTGAAAGCGGCTCTCATCACCCACACCTCCTTTCATGGATCTCCCCAACAAAATCGTCGTGGTAACCGGAGCAAGCGCCGGTCTGGGTACGCAATTTTCAAAAGACCTCGTCGCCGAAGGCTGTCGTGTATTCGGCTTGGCTCGCCGCATTGAGCGGCTTGAGGCTCTTGAGTCTGAGCTGGGCGACGCCTTTACCGGCATACCCTGTGACATCACGGACGAAAAGCAGGTTAACGCTGCTTTCGAGCAGATTATAGCTTCCGCTGGCCGCATCGACGTGCTGGTCAACAACGCCGGACTTGGCAAATTTGGCCCCGCAGACGAAGTCTCTACCGAGGAGTGGGACTTGCAGATCAACGTCAACTTGAAAGGCGTCTTTCTGGCAACCCGGGCTACCATCCCGACAATGAAGCAGCAAAATGCCGAATCGGGGTTTGGCGGTCACATCGTCAACATTGCCTCAGTGGCAGCGCTACTCGGAAATCCGAATATCAGCACCTACAACGTGACCAAATTCGGCCTGAAGGGGTACTCGGAGGCGCTGTTCAAGGAAGTGCGTCAGGACGGAATCAAGGTTTCCTGCTTCTATCCAGGCTCCATCCGGACAGAGTTTTTCGATGAGGCAGGCATTCCCATTTCTGCCAATCCGATGACACCCGATCAGATTTCATCGACTCTGATACATGTCCTGAAGACGCCTGACAACTACCTGATTTCCGAGATTGTGATGCGTCCGCTGCGACCCAAGGGGTGACACTGTTGCGTCATTGTGGGATACAGGGCCTTTTGTCCTTTCACGAGAGCCGTGAATCGCTATCTTGCCGTTGGTCGCCGGCGCGCGGCCAGTTTATCGAGCTCCATCGCCACCAACCCGGTTCGCAATGAAACGTCGTCAGTTTGTCCGCAATGCTTCGCTGGCCGCTGCAGGCGGTGCGCTGGTGTCTGGTTGCGCTTCAGGTGAATCGGGTGAAGCTGCTGCAGTCCAGACCAACCCCCGGGTGATGTGGCGTCTTACGTCGAGCTACCCACGGTCCTTGGACACCATTTACGGCGGAGCCGCCGTGATGGCCGAACGGGTCTCCGAGCTGACCGACGGACGATTCACCATCCGCGTCTTTCCCGCGGGTGAATTGGTCCCGTACAACCAGGTCCTTGAGTCGGTGCAGAAAGGTACCGTCCAAATGGGCCATTCCGCGAGTTACTACTACACCGGCCTGAATCCCGCACTGGCCTTCGATTGCACTGTCCCTTTCGGTCTGACGGCTCGCCAGTTCAATGCCTGGTTCTACCACGGAGAAGGCAAGGATCTGACACGACAGATGTTTGCCGACTTCAATGTGATCAACTTACCCGGAGGGAATACGGGTACCCAGATGGGGGGCTGGTTCCGCAGGCAAGTCGGGTCACTGACTGACCTGCGCGGCATCAAGATGCGCATCCCGGGTATCGGAGGAGAAGTGATGGCGGAAATGGGCGTGAGTGTCCAGGTCCTTGCTGGTGGAGAGATTTATCCGGCGCTTGAGCGAGGCGTAATCGATGCCGCGGAATGGGTCGGGCCGTATGACGACGAGAAACTTGGATTTCACCAGGTCGCTTCGAACTACTACTATCCGGGATGGTGGGAGCCGGGGCCCAATCTGGCGTTTTACATCAACAAGGACGCGTGGGAGAAGCTGCCCTCCACGTACAAAGCGGCTTTGGAAGTTGCTGCTGCAGAAGTAAACGTCTCGATGATTGCCAGCTATGACGCCAAGAATCCAGCTGCGATGCAAAGCCTGACGCAGGAGCACGGTGTCACCATGCGGCCTTTCGCGGAAGACATCATGACCCGAGCCAAAGAAGTGACCCAGGATATTTTATCTGCAGAGGCCGCTTCCGACCCCGCATATAGACGTATTTGGGACAGCTACAATGCCTGGCGAAGAGCGTCGAACAGCTGGTTCCGGACATCCGAAAACACGTATGCCACCTTCGCTTTCCGCAGTGAGACGTGATGTTGCGGCCTGAGGCCGCGGCCCGACGCCCACTGTAACGGCGATCCTGGCGGAGAAGACATCTCATGGCTTCTTACCGATCCGCCACCGTCTATTGCTCTTCGAGCAATGAAATAGACGATGTCTACACCGATGCTGCCAAGCGGCTCGGTGAGCTCTTTGCAGCGCATCATGTGCAATTGGTCAACGGAGGTGGTAGTGTTGGACTCATGGGCGTCATGGCCCGTTCTGTCCATACCCATGGTGGACGCGTCGTGGGGGTGATTCCCCATGCGCTCAAAAGTATCGAAGGCGTTGCCTATCTGGCTTCAGACGAACTGATTCTGACTGACACGATGCGCGAGCGCAAGCGAATCATGTACGAGCGCAGTGACGGCTACGTGGCGTTGGCCGGTGGGTATGGTACGCTGGAGGAATTTCTGGAAGTGCTGACGCTGCGCAAGCTGGGGTATCACGACAAACCCATTGTGCTGCTGAACACGAATGGGTTCTACGACGACTTGCTCGTGTTCTTCGACAAGATGACCGATGCAGGCTTCTCTCGCGAGCCTGCACCGAAATACTTTGAGGTCGTAACGCAGCCTGAGGAGGTTCTACCTACCTTGGGAATCGGCGAGTGAGTCCCACCTGCCCTTTCGAGTGCGCCGTGTCCGTTCATGATCGGCGACTCCCCATTTGCGTACGCGTCTTCCCCAGAACCAGCATCGCTACTCCATGATCAAGATCAATCGCTACGTCACGCCGCGCACCACGCGGTTTGCCCAGATTGGAGAGGCCGATGAAAACACGTGCGAAGTAATCTTCGCGCTACACGGCTGGGGCCAGTTGGCCGGCGACTTTGCTGAAGTCATGGCGCCGCTTGCGACGGAAGGTCGGTTGATAATCTGCCCCGAGGCGCTCTCGAAATTCTATGTCGGCTTTCAGCCGCGCGAGACGGGCTCGTCCTGGATGACCAGCTACGATCGCGAATACGAGATCATGGACTATGTGACGTATCTCGACGGACTGGCCGAGCAGGTACTGGCTGACGTGCCTGATCACGCGCACATCGTCGTGTTTGCTTTTTCGCAGGGCTGCCACACCGCGAGTCGCTGGGTAGGTAATGGCGTGCTTAAGCCCAAGCGGTTGATCCTCTGGGGATCAGACCCAGCTGAAGACCTAAGTCCCGAAGAGTGGGACGCCGTGTCGGATGTGGACGTCATTCAAGTTGTTGCCGGCACACTGGACCGGTTCGTAACCGGCGGCAAGTTGCAACGCGCTGAAGAGGCACTCCGCGATCACCAAAGCACCTTCGAGATCATTCGATATGAAGGAGGCCATCATCTCCAGGACTCGGTGCTGACCGATCTCTTCTCCTCGAAAGAGGACTCGCTGGAGTTGTAGGACCAGCTTTCTAGCCGTTCGGCCCGCGGCTCTATTGCGGGCGCGAACTTTCTAAAACGCAGCGGGGCGGGCGCCGAATGGCGCCCGCCCCGCATTGCTTTCAGCCTGTTGATGCTGCCTACTTGAGGAGCATCATCATTTTCGTGAACTCACCCTGCGGCGTGCTCAGACGGTAGATGTAGTTACCACTCGGCAGGTTTGTCGCATCGAAGCGCACTTCGTGCTTACCAGCTGAGAGGCTTCCATTTTTGCTATCAGCTCCTGACTCAATTGCTCGGGAGTCAGCATGGTCCCCTCGATCGGAACCGAATTCTCGAGCGCATCGGTGCCGGTGCTACACGCTGTAAGCGTACAGACTGCAACAAATGCAGCTACCACAATAGTGTTGGTCTTCATCTCGAACCTCATGTGGTTTGTGAATGTGATCCGGAGAGATTGCTCCGGAGTCCACTCACTAACACGCACAAAGCTGATGAGATGGATCAGGTCTTACCCGGTATTCAGCCCAGCAGCATGGTGTGCCCTCGAGTAAGACTATTAACCACGACTCCGGAATTTCCACCACTTGTGGCGTGGGCGCTCAATACGATTCTTCTCGTGGCGTGGAATCAGTACCTCATTGCCGCCGTGGTCCCGGGAAATGATGTAGGACTTGCTCACCAGGTCGCGCACTTTGGGCAGGGACATCTTCGTCATCTTGGCAATGGTCGTCGTGCGGAATCCCTTGCGGACCATGGTGATCACCTGCTGACGCAGCCGCGCTTCCTTCTCCTCTTTCGTCTCCTTCTCCTGCTGGCGCGATGAAATGCCAGCGCGCTCCAACCGCGCGTGGATGGCCTCCACACTCATCCCAAAAGCGTCGGCAATTTCAGCGACGCTCAGCCCTTCATCGAAGGCGGCGATGATCTGCGTGGTCTTTGGATCCGGGTTTTGCATCCAGCAAACATACGGTAAAAGAGTACGCGCCTGACGGCCAAAAAACAAAGAACCGATCAATTAGAGGCCTCTGGGTGCCAAAAAGGCATCTTTTAATGTAACAATATTAGTTACATTCAAAATGTCAGAGTGGCAAGACGAACTAGAAAAAGGTTCAACTACTGACCCCACTTGGCGACGATGGCCTTCACGTCTTCCTGTACGGAAGCCTCATATCGCTTGGCAAACTCATCCCACGTACTGAACGTCTTGGGGTCAGAGCGATCGGGGAAGAGGACCCCGTTCAAGTGATCATCCTCGTGCTGGAACGTACCCGCGGTGATGCCTTTGACCTCAATCTCGGACGGTTCGCCAAGACGATCCAGAGCACGTACCCGAATGTGCGGGCAACGAGGGACCTTGCCACGAAGGTCAGGAATGGAGAGACAGCCCTCGTAATTCAGATACCGTTCCTCGGTCAGGAATTCGATCTCGGGATTGACACACACAGTGAGATCTGCCTCAGGCTTGTACGGATAACGCGGGTTGTCTTTTACTTCGACAACGAAAATCCTGAGGGCCCGGCCCACTTGAGGTGCAGCGATTCCAGCGCCGTTCGCATCACGCTTCGTTGCAATCAGGTCATCGATGAACTGCTGCATTTCGCGTGTCTGCAGTTCTTCCTTCAGGACCTCACGGCAGCTCTCTCGCAGAACTGGGTTTCCGATCTGGGTGATGTCGAGGATCATGACGGTCAGGCTCTCCCAGCCTCAAATGGTCTTGAAGGATGCGATCGTCTCTTACAGCGCACCGAAATCGATCGGCTTGGAGACGTACCCGTCGCAATCCAGGTCAGCGGCCATAACAATGATTGCCAAACCGAGAGCGCAGGACATGCGGGAAACGCATAGCGGGTAGGGTAAAGTCCGAGGGAGAGTCGATCAAGACATACGATCATTGACTGACCTTGAAGGGTCCCATGGTAAAAACCGTGGCAATCCGGATCAAATGTATGATCCTGAAGGCTTCTCCAGATGGTTCGGACTTTTCTTCTTTCTAGTTGTACTTCATTACGTTGCGCGCACCCAAATCCCTCCCCTTTACTTGGTCCGCCTTCGACAGTCATGATTGGCCAAACCATTTCCCATTACGAAATCCTTGAGCAGCTAGGACAGGGCGGCATGGGTGTGGTCTAAAAGGCCCAGGACACGAAGCTGGACCGCATCGTTGTCCTCAAATTCCTTCCGGCCGCTGTCAGCTCGGATCCCAAGACGAAGGAACGCTTCAGGAACAACAAGGCAACCTGGACGAAGCCATCAAGCGCTATCAGTTCATGGCTGACCGTTGGGAAAATGTCGACGCCATCCTGCAGCCCCAGGTATCCGAAGCCAAGCGCAGAATCGAAACCTTGCTCGACCACAAAGCACGGGAGAACTGATCCGGGGGCCGTCCGGCTTAGCGCACTTTCACTGGACTGATCTCTTCGAAAAAGATGTCCTCGTTGGGCACGCTGAACGTTAGCCCGGTCACTTCGCGTTCGTTATTCAGGTCGAACTGGACTGTCCCAAAGTCGAACCACGCGTGAGTCTCGTCCCAATTGATCTGCCAGGTGTCATAGTGCCAATGCGTGAGCGTGGCGCCTAGACGCGGCGCACGGGGAAACTCCATGCGCAGCTCGCCATTGCGCTCCACGATGTCGATGTTTCCGTAGAGCGGATCGTGGTAGCGGCCTGTCATCTGATCAGTCGAAAGAGAGGCCTCGGTACCCTCCACGCGTGACGCCTTGTGCGCGTCCAATCGAGCATCAAATGCAGCCTTGGATCGGTTGTCCCACTCGAGGCCATATGCGCTCCAATCGCGAACCGACGATCCCAGAAACGCATCCACGATATCATAGACCATCCAGGTCCCGATGCCCTTCATGGTGTTGGTCAGAACTACGATACCCAGTTCCTCGCCGGGCACCATCGCTACGCGCGAATACATCCCATCGTAGGCACCACCGTGTGCGGCCATGAAGTGCCCACGATAATCGGACACGCCAAAACCCAGACCATAGGCGTTAAAATTGCGCCCAGGATACGTCTCACGGGTCGCGGGCGTCACGGTATAGTTGTGATGAGGATGCCACATGACCTGCTGTGACCTCGCGGTAAACAGAGTATCTGTGCTGATGATGCCTTCGTTCAGGTGGAGCTTGAGCCACTGCGCCATGTCGTGTGCGGTGGAGACGATCCCGGCTGCCGCACCAGATCCGCCGGCGGTCCAGCTGGCCCACGGCACGGCCGTGTTCTCTCCGTAGTAGAGCTTGTGCGGCGTGGCTACGTTATCCAGCGCGAGCGCCGCTTCCGCCCCTGTCTGGGAGCGGTTCATGCCCAGCGGTTCAAAGAAATGGTCCCGGATGTAGGCGTCCCACGTCTTTCCGGCAACGGCTCCAAGCACCTCGCCAGTAGCCACGTACATCACGTTGGAATACGCATAGCCATTCCGGAATTCAAAGGCGGGCTCCAGGTGCGCGATGTGACGGACAATTTCTTCGGATGTTTTATCCGTCTTGAACCAGATGACGTCACCGCTGTAGGTCCCGAGACCCACGGCATGAGAGAGCGCATCCCGGATGGTCGCTCGCTGCCCGGCCACCTCATCCACGAGGCGGAAATACGGGAGATGATCCACGATGCGATCATCCCAGGACATCTTGCCTTCGTCCACCAACGACGCCACGGACGATGCCAGGAAGGCTTTCGAGTTGGAGGCAATCGCGAACAAGGTGTGCTCATCGACCGGCTCATCAGATCCAACTTCCAGGACGCCGTACCCGTTCATATGGACGATTTTACCGTCCTTGACGATAGCCACGGCCATGCCGGGAATGTCCCATTCGACCCGGGCAGACTCGAAATACGTATCCAGCCGATCCAGATCGGCCTGGCCGTGGACAGGAATAACCACCCAGAGGAGGGCCAGAAGCACCAGGGCAAATCGATTGCGGATCATGATTAAGCTGGAATTTCGATGACAAAACAGGCGCCACCACCTGGAGCGTCCTCAGCGCGCATCGCGCCTTCGTGTCCTTTGGTGATGATCTCATAGCTGAGGCTCAGGCCGAGGCCCGTGCCTTCTCCTGTGGCTTTCGTGGTGAAGAACGGCTCGAAGATCTTTTCCCGAATGTCTTCCGGAATTCCCGGACCGTTATCAGAACCAGTGATGGTCATTCCATCCGCTGAGCGACTAGACGTCAAGGTAACTTCGGCACCATCTTGAGTCTTGATGGCATTGAAGGCGTTGTTGGGCAAGTTTAAAACGACCCGACCCAGCTCCTGCGGCATGACCTTGAGCTCTCCGGCTTGGGGATCGAATTCCCTTTTGATCTCGGCCTGGAAGCCGTGATCGCGGGCGCGCATTCCGTGCCAGCCGATGACTTTCCAGTCATCTTCCTGCTTTACAAGCATGGTGGAAAAGCGGACTTCTATGAAGTCACCTTCTCCATCTTCGTTCATATTGAGCGCCAGAAACGTGTGCGCGTAGGCGGACTCCCGAGATAGAACCTGCACATGCACGGAATGAATCCGGTGATGAATGTCGTGCGGCATCTCCTGCCACTCCTGCTCAATGAAGGTCTGAAGTCTCTCCTTGCTTTCGATGACTTCTTCCAGACCCGTCCCGATAGCAAATACATCCTCGTCACAAAAGGACATGAAATACGCCAGCGACCCTTCGCCACGGGTCAAGTGAGCCGTATGCAAGGCACGTGCCGTCTCTTCGACAACTTCTTTGATTTCGGCTATTTCGTTGGGTGAGAGGTCCATTTCGGTAAATCACTGGTTCGCTTCCCAACAATACGACATTCTGTGCAGGACTGGCTCACGAATGAGAAAGAGAGATGTAACCAATCCCACTTTCGAGTCGTGAAAGCCGCGGTAGGTGATTCCCCTCTTTCGCAATCATTTAGCGCGGCTATCTTGCCGTAAACACCAACCTCCCTCCGGCCATGTACAAGACTTTTCTGCTTGCCGCAGCGCTTCTCGTTGCTCTACCTGCCTCTGCCCAGCAGCATCTCCACCCGGGTGACCGGGTCGAAGGATCTCTGACCGCAGAATCTAAAGACACTTACACGATCGACATCGAAGAGGAATTCTACCTCTACGGCTATGCCGACCAGATTACAGTTGATGTCGTTGTCACGGTCCTTGATCCTGATGGCGAGGAGGTACGAGAATTCGACAGCCCAGCTCGCGGGCCTGAGCCATTCCAGTTCTCACCGGAGATGAGCGGACGCTTCACGATCGAGGTATCCTCGTTCGAAGGTGCCGAAGGCGACTATGTCATGGTGCTCGTTGCCGCCGAACCGCGTGAGACCAATCCGAGGAAGCTGGTTGATCAGATGATGACGCCTTTTTCAGCTGACGATGTACCAGGAGCCGTAATCTCCATCCTGAAAGATGGGAAAGTGGTCCTTGCCAAGGGCTACGGAATGGCCAACCTGACCTACGACATTCCGATGACCGACAAGACCGGGATGAGCATCGCGTCGGTGTCCAAGCAGTTCACAGGTATGGCCGTCATGCTTATGGTGAATGAGGGTAAGATGGACCTGGATGCGGACATTCGCACCTACCTGCCCGATCTCAAAGGGCCTGAAGGCACCATTACCCTCCGCCAGATGCTCAACCATACCAGCGGTATGCGCGAAGTCCTGAACTTCCTGCCTATGGCTGGCGCGACGTTTGCCGATGCCATGCGCAACGAGGAGCCTCAACACATCTTCAACCGGCAGGCTGTCCTGCAGAACGAACCCGGGGCAGAGTACAACTACAACAACACCACGTTCATGCTGCTGGCTCGTGCGGTGGAAGAGGTCTCAGGAGAAGACTGGAAGACGTTCATGGAAACGCGGGTTTTTGGACCACTGGGCATGAACGATACGACCGTCAAGACAGAAATCGGACAGGTTATTCCCGGTGCCAGCCAAGGATATGCTCCCAGTGAGCACGGAGGTTACCGCGCCGTGATTGACTTTGCTGAGGCTTACGGCGCCTCCAGCGTGAACACCACGGCGCGTGACATTACGAAATGGATGCTCAACTATCGCGATATGACCGTGGGAGGTGAAGCAGCCATCGACGCGATGACCACGCGTGGCATTCTGACCAGCGGAGACACGACTGGGTACGCCTTGGGATTGGGCGTCACCGAGTGGCGCGGCCAGCGTCTGTGGACCCACACCGGTGGCGAGACCGCGCATCGCACCTGGTTCGGGTATTTCCCGGATATCGAAAGCGGCATGTTCATCTCGAGTGCCAACCCGGCCTACTCGAACGGCATGTGGACGGACATTGCAGAGGCGTGGTTCGAAGAGTACCTGGAAGCGGAGGAGGAAGCTGAGGAAGAGGTCGCTCCGGATTCTGTCGCGACCACACCGACAACCGAACAGATGGAAGCCATTGTGGGTCTTTATCAATTCATCGGTGCCCCGCTGCAAATCGAATACACGCTTGAAGAGGGCACCATGTATGCACAGGCAACGGGGCAACCGCGCTTTGAGGTACGGCCAACATCAGACTCCACCTTCCAGTTTGTCGGCGTACCCATGGCCTCGGTCACGTTCCATTATGAGGACGATGGATCGGTAAAACGAGGCACGCACCATCAGGGACCCGACTCACCCATGGAAAAGATCGAAGTACCCGAAGAAGGACCCGATCTGACGCAGTACGAGGGACGATTCTGGTCTGCTGAACTCGAGACGCTCTACACGCTCAAGGTCAACGAGGAGGGAGCGCTTCAAGCTCACCACCGATGGATCGATACCTTCGGACTCACCCAAATGACCGAGGAGCAGTTCTCCGGTGGACAGTGGTTTCTGGGGCAAATTGAATTCCAGCGGGCGCCGGATGGAAATATCTCCGGCTTCACTGGCGGCAACGGCCGTACCCGCGGCGTCTGGTTCCAGAAAATCGACTGGTAGCCCACCAGCAGAAGGCTGATTGAGCTATCGACCGTGGTTTTCTGGGGTCTTTTGAACGATTACGGGCTGTGCCCGGTTAGTGAACAAGACCCCATAAAACCTACAGAGACCACGTCACGAGCTCTGGCCACAGGATAATCAGCAGCAGGCCAATCGCCTGGATCACGATGAAGGGTATCGCGCCCCGATAGATCTCGCTCGTCTTGATTTCGGGCGGCGCCACACCGCGCAGGTAGAACAGCGCGAATCCAAACGGTGGCGTGAGGAAGGACATCTGCAGGTTCATGCCCAGCATGACGCCAAACCAGACCAGATCGACACCCAGCAGGGACGCAGCCGGAACCAGCAGGGGGATCACGATGAAGGCGATCTCGAAGAAGTCGATGAAGAAACCCAGGATGAACACGGCAAGGTTGGCCACAATCAAGAGACCGATCACCCCGCCCGGCAGGTTCGTCAACAGATCCTCGATCCACAGATCACCATTGAGCCCACGGAAAACGAGCGCAAAAGCCGTCGAGCCGATCAACAGAAAGAGCACCATCGCGGTGAGCTTCGTGGTGTTGTCCATCGTTTCCTTCAAGGCCTTCCACGAGAGGCGACGATTCACCGCAGCCAGCAACATGGCACCGAGAGCGCCCAGCGCACCGGCCTCGGTCGGCGTAGCCAGTCCGGAAAAGATGGAGCCCAGGACCAGCAGGATCAGGAAGAGCGGCGGAAGCAGGACCAGGAAAACGCGCTTGACCAGCTCGCGCCGCTCGATATCGAGGGTTTCGGCAGGAAGAGCCGGTGCTTTTTCGGGTTGGAAGAAGGCCACGCCACCAGCATATAGGGCATAGAGTCCGGCCAATGTGATGCCCGGCACCAAAGCGCCCATAAACAGGTCGCCGACGGAAATGCCCATTTGGTCGGCCAATACAATCAGAACGACTGAGGGTGGAATGATCTGGCCCAGCGTCCCCGACGCCGTAATCACCCCGACCGAAAGCTCCTTGTCGTACCCGTAGCGCAGCATGACAGGCAGCGAAATCAATCCCATGGCTACCACGCTCGCGCCCACTACCCCGGTAGCTGCAGCCAGCAGGGCACCCACGAAAACCACGGCCAGCGCCAGTCCCCCACGAACAGACCCGAAGACCTGGCCTACCGTCGTAAGCAGATCCTCCGCCAAGCGGGATTTCTCCAGCATGGTCCCCATGAAAATGAAAAACGGTACCGCCAACAGCACAAAGTTCGACATGATGCCGAATGTGCGATCGGGCATGGCCAAGAGAAGATGCCAGTCGAACATGCCCATCTCCACCCCCACGAAAGCAAAAACCAGAGCCGTACCTCCGAGGGCGAGCGCCACGGGATACCCGGTAAATATCAGGATCAACGCCCCAACGAACATTAGGGGTGCCAGCCAGTCGCCTTCCATCAGCCCTCCTCCGTGGATTCGTCATCGGCGGCAATGGACGTCTCACTCATCGGCGCAGGATCGGCGCCGCGCAGCACAGCAGCAGCACGAATGGTCATAGAGATCCCTTGAACCACCACCAGTAAAAACGCGATGGGAATGACTGTTTTGATAGGATAGCGCGGTAGCCCTCCCGGATCTGGCGATGCTTCCAAAACCGCCCACGAATTGGCTACGGCCGGCCAGGATACCCAGAGCATCAGGATGCAAAAAGGAAACAGGAAAAGGATCGTCCCGAGCAGGTTGATCCAGGCCTTCCCTTTTGGGCCAAGTCGCGTGTACAGAATGTCGACTCGGACGTGGGCATCATGCCTCAACGTGTAGGCCGTACCCAGCAGGAACAGGATGGCAAACAGATACCACTGCAGTTCGAGATAGGTATTTGAACTGAGCGTCATGCCCGTGTATTTGTCCAAATAGCGGACAATGGCATTGTAGGCTCCGATAACCACCATCAGCAACGTCAGCCAGTACAAGGCTTTTCCGATCCGATCCTGGAATCGGTCGATCGCGTCAGCATATCGGAGGAAGTAGTGCATGGCGTAAGGTACTCGTCGAGGTCGCCGAAGTTAGGAATCTTCGGATGAAGTGGCCCCATCTGACGTAGATGCCGATCCCTCGTCCTTTTCCGCATAGCGCTCGACTCGGCGCTTCAAGTCGGTTTCTGCGTCTCGGCTGCGCCAGTAATCCAAGCGTTCTTTAATGGTTCGCTCATAGCCCACATCACTTGGCTCGTAAAAATACACGCCCTGCATGTTATCGGGCAGATACTGCTGCGAGACGTAGTGATTGTGGTAAGCGTGGGGATACAGGTACCCCTTTCCGTGCCCCAATCCTTCCGCGTCCCGGTTACCATCTTTCAAGGGATTGGGCACCTCACCACTCTGCTCATTTTCGACATACTTGAGCGCGTCGAAAAACGTGTAGGTTGAGTTGCTCTTGGGTGCCGTGGCCAGGTACAGGCAGCACTGGGCCAGATGGAATCGGCCCTCGGGCATACCCACCCACTCAAACGCTTGTGCACATGAGGTGGCCACCTGGATGGCCCGGGGGTCAGCCAGACCAATGTCTTCTGCCGCAAAGATGAGCATGCGACGGATAATGAAACGCGGATCTTCCCCGGCGTACAGCATGCGCCCCATCCAATACATCGAGGCATCCGGATCCGAGCCACGCAGGCTCTTGATGAACGCGCTGATCGTGTCGTAGTGCGCATCGCCTTCCTTGTCATAGAGGACGGCGCGCTTCTGGATGCTTTCCTCGGCCACTTCCAGTGTGACTGACTCACCCTCCGGCGTCGTTTCCGCGGCCAGCTCCAGCGCGTTCAGCAAGGAGCGGGCATCTCCGTTGGCCGTTGATACCAGATGGTCGAGCGCATCGTCATCAACCCGAACGTCCCGACGACCATAACCACGTTCATCGTTGGAGAGTGCAAATTCGGCTACGCGGCGCAGGTCAGCCTCAGTCAAACTCTGCAGTTCAAAGATGCGAGATCGCGAAACGAGCGCCTTGATGACCTCGAAGTACGGATTCTCGGTTGTCGCCCCAATGAACGTGACCGTCCCGTTTTCAACATGCGGCAATAAGGCATCCTGCTGCGCTTTGTTGAATCGATGCACCTCGTCAATGAAGAGAATGGTCCGTTGCTGGTGCAGCTTGAGTCGCGTTTCGGCGTCACTGATGGCCGCACGGATGTCTTTCACGCCTGCCAGAACGGCGTTCAATGTCCGGAAGTAGGAGCGCGTCGTGTTGGCAATAATGCGCGCGAGCGTGGTCTTTCCTGTTCCGGGGGGACCATAGAAAATGACGGATGTCAGACGGTCGGCTTCGATGGATCGCCTCAGCAGGCGGCCCGGTCCAAGAATATGATCCTGCCCGATATACTCGTCCAGCGTTCTTGGTCGCATTCGATCAGCCAACGGCGCTCGCGAAGAGCGAAACCGGGCTGCCGAGGCGTCAAACAGGTCAGAGTCGGACATCAGGAATGAAGGTAGACGAAAAGCGCTTGGAGTCAGGACGCGGGCTGCAGTCCCATTTCATCGATGATGGTACGGATGCCTTCCTCAAACAACAACGCTCCACCCTGGGAAGGGTGGCGCACATAGGTCGCTTCATGGCCAATGAGTCCAAGCGCCTTTTCCGCCTTACGTCCGATTGCGGCAATGCGAGCTGGCTGGACAATGGCGAGCATGTCCTCAAGCAACGGAGTGAACCGTTTGATTTCGCTGACCCTGGGCGTGCGAATGGTCATTGGCTTGCCGGGCTTGAATGGGTGGAATGGCACGGTATTCCACGTGAACACATCCCTTGCATAAGGGGAAAGCACACGCCAGTATATGGAGGCGCTGTATTCCTTGAGCGGGGTGTCCCGGTCACTGGTCTGATCGCCGTCATGAGGGAATCCGGGATCCAGTAATTGCTCCTCACTCGTGATAGGCACTCCGGTGAATCGGCATCCCCAAGGTCCGGGGGCTTCGGCCAAGACGAACAAAGAAGGCACCCGGTCGCGCTCTTCCACATACCGACGAAGATTCTCTTGCCGAATGTGGGCGGCATGAGCACGATCATAGGCAGGATTTTGAGTCGAATACGGATTGAACAGCTCGTCCGTTGAGGGCTCCTCGAACAAGAAATTCGCAATCGCGCGATTGAGGCTTTGAAGCGTTTCGGGTGTATTCATGTCGTTGTTGGGCAATGTCTCACACAAGAATGCACTCTTGATGGGCTTCCGTCAGCGAATTTTCGTTGCAGACTGATCCACTTCGGCTCAAAAACCCGACTCAGGCGTCTAAATCCACTAGATTTCCCGTAATCCCACATACGCACTCCGTCGCCTCTTCCCACCAGCTCACCAGGCCAGCCGGTTTGCCGCTCAACATGACTACAGCCATGGATAACGCTCGCCTCTCGATCAACGATCAAGAAGTCGAATTTCCCGTAACCGAGGGCACTGAAAACGAGGTCGGATTCGATATCCGGAAACTGCGTGGTTCAACCGGCACGATTACCATCGATCCGGGATTTGCGAACACGGGCTCGTGCAAAAGTGGCATCACCTTCATCAATGGTGAAGAAGGAATCTTGCGGTACCGTGGCTACGCTATCGAAGATCTGGCCGAGCACTCCTCGTTTCTAGATGTTGCCTACCTGCTCATCTACGGTGAGCTGCCGACGCGCGCTGAGCTGGATGCTTTCCATGTTGAAATCACGCGTCACAGCCTGCTGCATGAGGACATGAAAAAATTCTTCGAAGGCTACCCGGCGACGGCGCCTCCGATGAGTGTCCTTTCCACCATCGTTTCTTCCCTTTCCGCTTATTATCCCAGCGGCGACTCAGAAGAGGAAATCAACCTCAATGTCATTCGCCTTCTGGCCAAGCTGAACACCATTGCTGCCTTTTCTTTCAAGAAGTCGATAGGCCAGCCCTACATCTACCCCCGGAACGATTTAAGCTATGCTGCGGACTTCATGCACATGATGTTTGCGGTGCCCAGTGAGAACTACGAACTCGACGAACTGCTCGTCAAGACGCTGGACATGCTGCTCATCCTGCATGCGGACCACGAGCAAAACTGCTCCACATCCACTGTGCGAATGGTTGGATCTTCCGGCGCTGACCTCTTCTCTTCGATTTCAGCTGGCATCTCGGCTCTGTCCGGTCCGCTGCACGGTGGGGCCAATACGGCTGTCATCGACATGCTGGAAATGATTCGCAGAGACGGAAGTAACTTCCAGAAGTACGTAGACAAGGCCAAAGACAAGAACGATCCATTCCGTTTGATGGGCTTTGGCCATCGCGTGTACAAGAACTTTGATCCGCGGGCTCGCGTCATCAAAAAGATTGCCGACGAGGTCCTGGGACAGCTTGGCATCGATGATCCTCTGCTGGATCTGGCTAAACAGCTGGAGCGTATTGCGTTGGAGGATGAGTATTTTGTAGCACGTGGTCTCTACCCGAACGTTGATTTCTACTCAGGAATCCTGTACCGAGCCATGGGTATCCCGACGAACATGTTCACCGTGATGTTTGCGCTTGGTCGCCTTCCCGGCTGGATCGCTCAATGGCTGGAAATGAAAAACGATCCGGATACCCGGATCTATCGCCCCCGTCAGATCTACACGGGTCATAACGCCCGCGAGTATGTGCAGATCGGTCGACGGGCTAACCAAAACTGATAATATGCGGCCACTGGATAACCAATCGGCAACTTTGTACCGTTTATCCAAGACGTAACTGCCTCAAAGAGGACCAAAATTAAGAAACTCGTACTGCTTTTTCTGTTTACTGCGCTGTCGATGGCTGGTCTGATGCCTCAGCAAGCTGTCGCACAGGTTGAGCGTGGAGCCGAAACACTGTATCTCAGGCCTCATGTAGGGCTTTCCTACTATATGGGAGACAACGAGCGTTCGCCGTTCAACTTCGACGGTGACATGTTCGACAAATTCCCCTACAACGTAGGATTGGAACTCGGATATCAGTTCACGTCCTCCTACAGTGTTGGTCTTGCTTTCCGTACGGGTGACTACACCCAGATCACGGATTTCGAGGTTCCTACCAGCACCGAGAATCACCCAACGACGCGCTCCGCCGTTCAGGTCATTGCGCGTGGCTTGCTTTCCGACGGCAAAATTGCGCCTTACTGGATGGCTGGTGTAAACGTCGGCTGGGGTGAGACCTACGTCTTCTCTACCGGATGTGCCAACAACGTTGCTGGCGCATGTGAGACCAAGTCCGACAATACCGCTTTCGGTGCTACCATCGGTTTCGGTCTCGACTTCTACATCAATCCGAGCACGTCGTTTTTCCTGCAGACCGCGCTCGATGCGCAGGCCCCTGACGGAAATCCTGACGGTAGCGTGAACGACGGTTTCGGTGTTGACTGGCTCGGCCAGCACACTGCAGGCGTAAAGTTCAACCTCAAGCGCACCAAAGCTGTTGAACTGACCGACATGGTCTGCCCGGCTGAAGTCGTCGATGCCGGTTCACCGGTAACCTTCACGGCTTCCCACAATGAAGATGCCACTACCCCGGTCCTCTACTCCTGGACCTTCGGTGACGGTTCCTCTGCTCAGGGCATGACGGCCACGCACACCTTCGATCGCGCAGGCGATTACAATGTGGGCGTTAGCGCTACGAATGGCAGCGGCAAGTTCGAGTCGACGATGTCATGCGTAGTATCGGTCAAGGATCCATGCATCCCGGCCGCTATCACGTCCATGCGCGCTTCCAACATGAATCCTGACACCCAGACGTCTGTCACGTTCTCTGCAAACGTAACGGGTACGGACGGCGAATGGCGTTGGGACTTCGGCGATGGCATCACCGGATCCGGTGCCAACCCGAGCCACACCTATGCCGAAGCCGGCACCTACACGGTTACGCTGGAAGTCGAAAATTGCGCCGGTGTCACACGTCGCACCATGACGATCACCGTTGATCCGTACGAAGCAGCCATCTGCCGCGAAGTCACGGAAATGAACTCGGCATTCTTCGATCGCAACTCCTCCGAGATCACGGAAGAAGGCCGCGCTGCGCTCCAGGAAAACCTCGAAATCCTGCTCGAGTGCCCGAACCTCAACATCCGCGTTGAAGGATGGGCATCACCAGGAGAGCGTCGTCCGCAGGAACTGTCTGAAGACCGCGCCCGCGCCGTCGAGCAGTTCTATGTAGACGCAGGTGTTCCTGCCTCCCGCATCATGTCGGCCGGAATGGGTCGCTCGCAGGATGGCAGCAAGAAAGAAGGTCTGGCTCAGTTCCGTCGCGCAGACACCATTCCGGTGCGCTAAGCGAGGTACTTGGCTGACACAGCCTTTCCAACCGCATCGGCGGTAAAGAGGGCGGCCCGAACGGGCCGCCCTCTTTTTTTGTTTTGGGCAGTCTGCAAGCACGGGGAGCGCGACTTCCCGCGCTCCTGGCTCACTCTTAGGGGAGGGCCTCAAGCTACAATCGGCTTATATAGGACCTGAGCGGGTCATTAGGTCTACTTTTTTGGTCAAATTGTGTTACATGGTCAGGATTCTTTCCGGCTATGTATGTAGACACACCTACCGACCCGACAGTCTTGCTCACTTACAGCACTACCGACATGAATCGCTTACTCTTCCTACCTCTTGCTGCTCTCCTGCTGTTGGTCGGCTGCGTCCAGACCCAAGCCACCTTGCTCGACGGCATGACCTATCCCCTTGTCCACGAAAAAGATGTCACGATCTACCTGAATGAAGATGATATCGCGGGCGACTGGAAACCGATCGCCATCATCCATGCTCAGGGGGAAGCCCAATGGACACGTGAAAGCCAGATGCTTCGCAAAGCTCGCGAGCGTGCTGGTGATCTTGGCGCGAATGGTCTTCTGATCGAAGACATCAGCGAACCTAGCGCTGCTGCCCAGGTGGCCGGCGAGGTGCTGGGAACGGGTACTACGCGCCGCGGTCGACTCATTGCCATTCGTGTGTTCGACTAAGGGGCGACTAGCCCGGCAACCAAACAACGTATTATCAGGCCCTACTGTGGCCTCCCCCATCGGGCCATCCGCGTTAGAGATGACGGACCCCCGGATGGCTGACTCGGCCCGGGATCGCATGCTACGGCATGTCGATCCCGGGCCGCGCTCATTCAGTGATCCACGACCAATGTCCCTTGCCCGTATAGCTCATCGAGCAGGTCATCAAACTCAGGGACCGATCCGAGATCTTCTCTTGTAAGCCCATCACCGAGGATCAGCTTTTCCAGTTTCGGTTGAAACGCCTGGTCCAATTCGATCATCTCACCAGCCGCGAACAAGGCTAGGGCTCCTTCGTCTCCCTCTTCCAATAGAACCTGCGAGGACGATCCGGGGCGGAGGCGTCCCCCTGACTCGAGCGCTTCCATCAACGTATCCTCAGGCAGTGTGTCCTCATCAATCCAACGCCTTGGCTGCGACAGGATCGATCCAATCATGGATTTCAGCGCCGAGCGATCGGCCGACAAATCTTTCAGCGCACCCACCGCCCAGGCTACGACATCGTCTCCGATCCCGGCAATCGTGGCACCCTGGTCAAGCGCCGGATCCGCGTAACGATCGTCAGGATCCACATTCATGAGGGCCTGATCCAGGATAGCACCCAGTATTTCCTGCTTGGAGGGAGCGCGGCACCCAATAGAAAACGTCATGCACTCGCCCTGAGCTACACCGAAATGCGCAATGCGCGGTGGCAAATACAGCATATCACCCGGCTCAAGTACCCAATCACAGTCGGGCTCGAAATCGGCCAGAATGGAAACGTCGATCCCTTCGATGAGAACCTCGTTCGCGACCGGTGTCGTGTTGATCTGCCAGCGCCTGCGACCATGCCCCTGCAGCAAAAACACGTCGTAATTGTCGATATGTGCACCGACGCCGCCGCCATTGGCGGCATAGCTGATCATGACATCGTCGAGACGCCACTTGGGCAGAAAGTCGACGACGCCAAGCATGTCGCGAACGGCCGGGACCAACCGATCCACTTCCTGGATCAAGAGCGTCCAGTGCGAATCGGGCATATCTGTAAAACGTGATGCCTCGAAAGGACCTTCGTCCAACTCCCAATTGTGCTCGCCTTCACGCTGCACCATCAGGCGACTCAGCGCATCCTCGCGCTCAGAAAGCTTCAAAAAGGCGGCCGGTGGCAAGGGATTCTCAAATCCAGGCCACGCCCCTCTTACGAGTAGGGGTTTCTTCTGCCAGTACTCAGACAGGAATTGCTTTACGGTGATGTGGCCGAAAAAAGAATCAGGAGTCTGCATGGCATCATTACCAGAACAGGAGTTTGAATAGGCGGAAAACAGGCCAGATCAGCAACAGAGCGGCGAAAAGCCAGGCTGCCCAAGAAAGACCTTTACTCGTCTCCGGGAATTCGTAGCCGCAGTAGGGGCACACCGTTTCGGAGCCATCCGATTTAAGAGCACAGGAGGGACATTCGCGAAGAGCCATCTCAATGCACTCGGACACTGTCGATAATGACGGGCTCTATCAGAATCTGAGCATCCACGTCACCCGCTTGAATGGCCCGAACCACATCCATGCCCTCGGTAACTCGTCCAAAGGCCGCGAAGCCCTGCCCATCCGGATTACGCATGCCACCGAAATCGAGGGCGTGCTGATCACCGACGACGAAGAAGAAGGAATGCGTGGCTGAATTGGGGGAGTTCAGGTTACGGGCCATCGAAATCGTGCCGTCGAAATGCATGAGTCCTGTCTCTATGGTCCGCTCCAGATCAATCGGATCATAAAACTGATCCGAGAACTCCATATTGGCCCATGCCTGGACGGCTTCGATACGAATGGAGTCCCCGGGCTGATTGTCCATCCGGACCACGCGGCGAAATGATCCACCGTCGTAGAACCCTTCGCTGGCATAGCGCAAAAAATTGGCACTGGTTCTGGGTGCGGCTACGGTATCGATGACCACGTCGATGGCACCCATGGATGTATGGATCGTGACCGGGACTACCGGCTCGGTTTTACAGCCGAGCCATACCGAAGAGATCACGAAGAGCGCAACGAGGAGTATTCTCATGGTTCCGTAAGGGGCTGATCGGATCCGCTAGTCGAACTGCGCATCCAAGACATACTGCATGACCCGCCGGCCCATGGAAAGATCCGCCCGGGAAAGATTGATGGCCATGGCTACGATCTTCCCCGATTCGGGATGGCGAAGCATGACAGTGCAAGTGAATCATGCTAACTGAACTGGGGCAATTTACGGATCACCTTCCTACAGGCCTCGTTAGTCAGGCATGGCGCATGATGACCACCTATTGCACCCCATGAACGTCGTCGACGGCATCCGTTCCGAAATGGACCGGGCAGCGTGGGAAAAGGCCATGAACGAACATGAGCTGCGTTTCGAGAACGTCGTCGCGCCCCATGTCCGTCGGCGCAGTCGTCACGAAAAGGATCCGGTGGCGGATTTCTTGTTCGAATACTACCGGTTTCGTCCAGCTCATTTGCAACGATGGCACCCCGGAACCGGGGTCCTGCTCATTGACGCGGACGCCGAGCGCTTTCCCGATCGAGACGGGTATGTCCAGACAGCCCGCGGTCGCATTCAGATTCCAACGAGCTCATTTTTCGGAACGAACCTCGATCGATTCGAAACCGGAACGAAGTGGATGCTGTCCTTGCTTGAAGCGACCCAGGCGCGCACGCCCAGATTCGGTTGCTTCGGACTTCATGAGTGGGCCATGCTCTACCGAAGCAAGGACCAACGCCACGCTGACGTCACGCTGCGGGTATCACCCGATGAATTGGCGAGCGTAGTCGAAACGGCCGGGCTTCGCTGTACCCATTTCGACGCGTTTCGCTTCTTCACCGAGAAGGCCCGTCCGCTGAATCCGAAGCAGTTGTCTCACCTCGACATGGTCGATTTCGAACAGCCAGGGTGTCTTCATGCCAATATGGATGTGTATCGTTGGGCCTTCAAGCGCTCTCCCTGGGTGCCTTCGAAACTGATCCTAGATGCCTTCATCCTGGCAATGGAAATCCGGCACCTGGACATGGCCTCAAGTCCATACGACCTGCAGGATCAGGGCATAGAGGCCGTGCGAGTGGAGACCCACGAAGGACAGGACCAATTCATGCGGCAGCAGCGAGCCTTTTCCGAAAATGCCCGCCCGTTACGAGCGGCCTTGATCGATGAACTACGCTTCTTGCTGAAACAACTCGCATCCCTTCACGAAGCCTTTGCAATTCCACGTCCCGCTTCGTAACGTCGAATCCCTCGTTTTGGCCGTTAGAGGCCATTTCTCTCCCGTCTTCTTTCCCGATATGCGTTTTCACTCATCGCTTGCGATCGGAGTGGCTTCCCTCGTCTTCTTCTGCTCCCAACCCGTTGGAGCACAACAGGATGGTATGCTCAGAAGCCGGAACATGGATTTGGTTGGTCACCTGCCGCTTGGCGGCATGCAGTCACCGGCTTCGCCATCGGCTGGCTTTGAGGCACTCGGCCGCGGAACAGGTCACTTGGCCCTGGACCAGGAACCTGGTCGTCCTTTTGTATTCGTTGCCCGCGAAGACGCGGAAGGCTCGGAAGTGGTGGCCATTTCCATCAATGACCCCTCCCATCCGCTCACGCTTGGTTCCTGGCGCCCGCAGAGTCATAGCATTGGAGACCTGACCTTGTTCAGCCACGGTAGTCGCCACTACCTGGCTGTCACGCATGCCGATGGCCTGTCTGTGAGGGAAGTCTCCGACCCGAAAGAAGGACAGTTTGACGCGGCGGCCGACGTACCACGTGAACCAGGATATCACCACGTGTTTGCCTACCGGCATTCAAATGGCCGCAGTTATCTGCTGGCTACCGGCGGCGGGGACATCGATGTGTATGACGTGGATCGATTGCTGAGCAGCCAAACTGATCCGGTCGCATCTTATGTGCTTCCCGAAACCGTGACCAATGTCGATTATGGCTACCATGCGGTAACCGCACAGTGGCATGCGGATACCGAATCCGACCGACTCTACGCAGCAGGCGCTGGCGGGTATTACGTTTTTGATGTCACGGATCCATCCAATCCTTCCCTGTTGACCGAGGTCAATTCCGCGGCCGTGCAGATTGGACACGCCGTTTCCGCCTCACCCGATGGAACGCACCTGGTGACCGCAGCTGGCTATCGGACCGCGCCTATCCGCATCTTTGATCTGCGCCCTACCTTCGAAGGCGCCGTTCCGCGCATCCGGGTGGCTGCTGGAGCATGGACTGCAGACTGGCGTAATCTCTCGGAGAACCACGAATTGCGCTGGCCCTTCGTCTTTGCAGCGTCCATGGACGACGGACTCCAGGTCTTCAACATGATGAACCCGTTCGAGCCCTACACCGTCGGTTTCTATGATACGTGGGATGGACCGCGGGCCTCGCTTGCCAACGAGCGTACCCATCGCAACGGCGCCTGGGATGTGGACGTCCGCAACCATGACGGTCTGGTGGCCGTGACAGACGTGAACACCGGTCTGTGGCTCATCCGTATGGAAGGATTTGAAGGATGGGATGGTCGCGGCTGGGGGTTTGCCAACGTGAGCACCGTTCAGGACTGGGACAACGGTCCCACGCAGTCGGAGAGGTGGTAGCATGAAGCAGATTTTTCTACTTGTAGCCGCTTTGGCGATCACAACACCATCCCTGGCCCAGATGGGCATCGAACAGCCACCCCACCCACCACCGCCAGGGCAGCGGGGATCGGCCAACATGGCGGTGATGTCGCACATTCCGCTCGGAGCCGCCGGCACCATTTCCGATATCGAAATCGAACAAGAGCTGAGCCGCCCCTACGCCTATGTCGCCCGGCGCAACGGCGTCATCGGGTTCGATGTCATTGACCTCTCTGACCCAGACCATGCCAAGGTCATACACCGCTGGCGCATTGAAAACGCGGAGTTGCACACGGGCGGTGCGATGGATGGTCGCTACTTCAAGCACGACGGACGCTATTACTATGTGCAGTCCATGCAGCTGGGGCAGTCCGGACCGAATTCAGAGGTTGGTGCTGTTGTCTTCGATGTCACAGACTTGCCCTCCAGCATGTCGGAAGTAGGTCGCGTGCGTCAATCCGACTCCCCGGGCGGCTTCCATAACATTTTCATGTACAGCCACACGTCTGGCTCCCCGCTTCTGTTTGCGACGTCAGCCGGTTACGCAAAAGTATTCGACATGGGCCTCTTCGTCGATGGCGATCAGAACGAAATGGATCCTGTCCTGCGTGATGACAACCGCGAACTGATTGCGCGCATTCCGGTGCATCAGACCGAGGGCATGTGGTCACGTGGCTACCACGATTTCATGGTCCAGTATCACCCTGAAACCGGTCAGGACCGCTTCTATGGCGGCGGTGGCAGCGGCTACTACGTCTACAATGTCACTGATCTGGCCAACCCGGACCTGTTGGCCACCATGGTTGGCGTACCGGGCGTCGCCTGGGGTCACACCTTCACGCCCACACCGGACGGCAACTTTGCCATAGGAGAAACGGAATTCCAGTATCAACCCCTGCGCATCTTTGATTTGCGTCCGGCCCTCAACGGCGAGCTCCCGGACAAGAACATTGACCATGCGGTTGGCGCTTGGCATGCCGACTGGAAGAGCATTGCTCATAACCACGAAGTCCGCTGGCCGTACGTTTTCGTGAGCGGTTATCAGACCGGCCTGGGTGTATTCAATATGGTCGACCCGGAAAATCCATATACCGTCGCTTACTACGACACCTTCAACGGCATCCACAATGACCGCGGAGCCGCCATGGAACGTATGGGTAGCCCGTACACCTGGCAGGTCTACGACGGCGCCTGGGGGGTGGACGTTCGAAATGCCGACGGCCTCATCGTCGTCTCTGATATGACCACCGGTTTCTGGGCCTTCAAGATGGAAGGCTTTGATCGATGGAATGGAACGGATTGGGGCATGCCCAATGTCTCCAGCGCCCAGAATTGGGAGGGCATGCTCGAATGAGCCGCTCCCCCCATCTTGTTGCCTAGCCAAATTGAACTGAATCCCATCATCCAAATCACCCGCACGATGCTTCTTAGATCCTATCTACGCATTCCGGCTCTTCTCTTGATGGCCGGCTTGCTTGTTCCCATCGCTTGGGGGCAAGCCACACCTCTGAAGCCCGGCTCCGACAATATGGAAGTGCTCGGGCACGTCCCCCTGGGCAAGCATTCCAGCGTCACGGACATCGAACTCGAGCAAGAATTGGATCGACCCTATGCCTATATCGGCCGTGCATCCATCGTGGATGGTGGTCCGAAGGGTATGGATGTCATCGATCTTTCCGATCCCTCAAGTCCGGAAGTCATCCACAAATTTCGCCTTGAGTACCAGGACCTGCTCCCGAATCGCGGTGGCATGGACGTGAAGTATTTCAAGACGGGCGGTCGCTACTACGTGGTCCAGTCCTTCGAATTCGGCGGTGGTCCCCACTACGAGCTGGGCGCCGTGCTTTTCGACGTGACCGACCTGCCTGAGAAGCTGACAGAAGTAGGTCGATGGGTGCTTCCGGACAACCCCGGCGGCATGCACAACATCTTTATCTACAAGCACTCGGACGGCAACATCTACCTGTTAGCCACCGTGCGCGGGGACATGGTACAGGCCTTCGACCTGAGGAAAGCCGCTGCAGGTGATATTGAAGACTCCTACGTTGCCACCATTCCGACATACGAGCCTGAGTCGGTCCGTCGATCCTACCACGACCACTACGCTGCCTATCATCCCGACTCGGGAGAAGACCGGTTCTACGGGGGTGGTTCGGGCGGCTACTATGTGTGGAACATCACCGATATCCACAACCCGGAGATTCGCGTCACGTTGCAGAATATCTCTGGCGTCACCTGGGGACATACCTTCACCCCATCCCCTGATGGTCGCTACGTCGTGGCCGAAGCCGAATACCAGTATGCCCCGCTGCGCATCTTCGATCTGCAGCCAGCCCTGGACGGAGAACGGCTCAATATCAATCAGCCGATTTCTGCGTGGACGGCTAATTGGGAAAACCTCAGTCACAACCACGAGGTGCGCTGGCCCTATGTGTTTGTGAGCGCCTATCTCGATGGCCTGCAGGTTTTCTCGCTGGAAGACCCGCATAATCCGCAGACGGTGGGCTATTATGATACCTACCTCGGTACCAATCAGGAAGGATTCAGCCCGGTCATCAATGGCGCATTTGGCGTCGACGTCCGCAATGAAGACGGCCTGATTGTCATTTCAGATATGTCCACCGGCTTTTGGACCCTCCGTATGGATGGATTCAACGGCTGGAACGGTGAAGACTGGGGAATGCCCAACATCTCCTCTGTCCAGAACTGGGACGAAGAATCCAAAGAGGGAACGCGCTGATTCCCACTGAATCCCTCTTACTCGAGCACTCAACCACTCTTTCAGCTTACCTCATGAAACGATCGATCTCCCTGTTGACCCTGGCCCTGCTGCTGATCCTGCCGGCCTCCGCCCAGGACGAGACGCCCTGGACTACCCTCGAGCCCGGCTCGGACAACATTACGGTAGAAGGGCATATTCCTCTTGGTGGTATCCTGAATACGATGGATATGGAAGTCGAGCAGGAAATGTCCCGTCCCTACGCCTACGTGGCACGCGGCACGGTCGGACCGAACTCTGAGCGGGGAACGGACATCATCGACATTGCCGACCCAACCAACCCCAAGGTGCTCCTGCGCTGGCGCATGGAAAACCCGGACTTGCACACGGGGCTGGGCGGCATGGATATCAAATATTTCAAGTACGACGGGCGTTACTATGTCGTTCAGTCCACGCAGTTCGGTCAGGGACCGAACCAGGACCTGGGCGCCTACATCCTGGATGTGACGGGCCTACCCGATCCTTCCAAGGTGTTTGAAGTGGCCCGAATCCACGAGCCAGACCTACCGGGCGGCTTCCATAACATCTTCATCTACAAGCACTCGGACGGCCGTGTACTGCTCCTGACCACGATCAATGGGCCAGGCGCCAATATCTACGATCTGGGTAAAGCCGTCAGTGGCGATGTCGAGGATGCTTACGTAGGCACAGTGCCGATTGCGGTCGATGAATACGGGTTCTACCACGACCTCTACGCCGCGTGGAATCCAGACAAGGAAGCCGATCTGTTCTACGGCGGTGGCCAAGGCGGCTACTATGTCTACAATATCTCAGACCCCGAAAACCCCGAGCTTGAGTTCTCGATGACCGGTATCACGGGTGTTGACTGGGGCCACACGTTTACGCCGAGCCCCGATGGACGCTACGCCATCACGGAAACGGAATACCAGTACGCTCCGCTGCGCATGTTCGACATGAAGCCGGCCATGGATGGCGAAACGGAAAATATTCGTCGCCCCATCTCGGCCTGGACGGCCAACTGGAAGAACCTGGTGCACAACCACGAAGTCCGCTGGCCCTATGTGTTCGTGAGCGGCTACCACGACGGCCTGCAGATCTTCTCCATGATGGATCCGGAGCATCCTGTGACTGTGGGTTATTACGACACCTACACAGGCCCGCGTGATGTAGGCGCGATGGGCGGCGCGGTCGGTAACGGCGCCTTCGGCGTGGATGTGCGCAACGAAGACGGCCTGATCGTCATTTCCGACATGTCAACCGGTTTCTGGACCTTCCGCATGGAAGGCTTCAACGGCTGGAACGGCGAGGATTGGGGCATGCCCAACATCTCCTCCGTGCAGCAGTGGGACGAGGAGTCGAAAGAAGGCACCAAGTAAGTCCTGTTTGACAGCGAACGGCGGGCGGGATTTTGGATCCCGCCCGCCGTCTTTTTTCCCGCCAACCAGCGCTACCCGCCAACCCGCCCTTCATGATCCCATGAGACTGCTTTCCGCACTTCTGATTACCGGAGTATTCGCCATGACTGCGATCACTCCCCACGCGGCCGCCCAAACGGCTACCAATCCAGGAAGCGACAACATTCATGTCGAAGGTCACCTGCCGCTCGGGGCTCCCGAGTCAGTCGCTGACATCGAACTCGAGCAAGAACTTGATCGGCCCTATGCCTACGTAGCCAAAGCGCGCTACCGCGACAACTATGAGCGCGGCATGGACATCATCGATATCTCGGATCCTGCCAGACCGAGGCTGCTCAAGCGCTGGATCAACAGCAACGACGATCTTAACGCCGGGGTTGGAGCACTGGATATCAAACAATTCAAGCATGATGGGCGCTACTATGTGGTCCTCGCCACGCAGTTCAGCCAGGGTCCGGACCACGATCTCGGCGCCGTTGTTTTCGATGTGACTGGCCTGCCCGATCCGGATGCAGTAACGGAAGTGGCGCGCATCCGAGAGGCAGATATGCCGGGCGGCTTCCACAACATCTTTATCTACAAGCATTCGAACGGGGCGCCTTACTTGATCACAACCGTTCGTGGCCCCGGAGCGAATGTCTACGACCTGACGAGAGTCATTTCTGGTGATGTAGAAGACGCCCTCGTCGGCAACATTCCGATCCCTGGAGAGACAGGAGGACGCCGCGGCTATCATGACTTTTACGCCGCCTTTCATCCTGATTCCGAGGAGGACCGCTTTTACGGCGGGGGCTTTGGCGGCTACTACGTCTACGACATCTCCGATGTCGCAAACCCTGAGCTGCGCATCACCCTGACCGGTATTCCAGGTGTCAGCTACGGTCACACGTTTACGCCCGGCCCCAGCGGTCGCTACGTCATTGCGGAGACGGAATACAAATACGCTCCGCTTCGCATTTTCGACCTGCAACCGGCGCTCGACGGGGAACGCTCGAATATCAACTATCCCATCTCAGCCTGGACGGCCAACTGGGAAAACCTTGTCCACAACCACGAAGTCCGCTGGCCTTACGTGTTTGTGAGCGGGTATCTGGACGGCTTGCAGGTCTTCTCCCTGGAGGACCCGGAAAATCCGCAAACCATCGGCTTCTACGACACGATCACGAACGATAATGGCGGCGTCATGGACGGCGCCTTTGGAGTAGATGTCCGCAATGCGGACGGCCTGATCGTCATCTCCGATGGCTCAACCGGCTTTTGGTCCTTCCGCATGGACGGATTCAATGGGTGGAATGGCGAAGATTGGGGCGTACCCAACATCTCCTCCGTCCAGGAATGGGACGAGGAATCCAAAGAGGGCACACGCTGAACCAGACACCGGCTTTTGTTATGTTAGCCGCCACCAGAATGCTTTCAGAGCGCGTCACCACCGCACATTCAGACCTGATCGAATCATGAAACGTACCACGTTCCTGCTGCTCGGCCTGTTCATCACGGCCTTCGCTTTCAATCCTTCCCACGCCCAGGATACCCCTTGGACGCCGACGAACCCGGGAAGCGAGAACATGGAGGTTCTGGGACACATTCCATTGGGCCCGCGCCTGAGTGTGGCCGACATGGACCTGGAGCAGGAAGTGAACCGACCGTACGCCTATGTGGCCCGCATGCATTACGCGGAAATGGGCGAGAAGGGAACGGACATCGTCGACCTCTCCGATCCGTCCAATCCAAGGGTGATCTACCGTTGGCGTATCGAGAATCAGGATCTGCACATGCGCACCGGCGGCATGGACGTGAAGTACTTCAAGTGGAATGGCCGTTACTATGTGGTGCAGTCCCTGCAGTTTGGAGCAGGTGGGCCAAATAACGATCTCGGCGCGGTCGTGCTGGATGTGACGGGCCTGCCCGATCCCAGTACGGTGCACGAAGTAGCTCGAATCCACGAGCCTGAAACGCCGGGTGGCTTCCACAATATCTTTGTCTACAAGCACTCTTCGGGCCGGGTGTTACTGCTGAGTACCGTGTCGGGCGCTTTCGCAAACGTGTATGACCTGGGCAAGGTGGTTGAGGGTGATGTCGAGAATGCCCGCATCGGACGGATCCCAACGCCCGCTCAGCAGACGCGCCGAGGATACCATGACTTCTATGCCGGCTACCACGTGGACACCGGCACGGATCGGTTCTATGGCGGTGGCACGGGTGGCTACTATGTCTACGATTTCACCGACATCGACAATCCCGAGCTGTTGGTGACGTTGACGGGCATTCCAGGCGTGCGCAGTGGGCATACGTTCACGCCTGGCCCGAACGGTCGCTACGTGGTTGCCGAGACGGAGTACAAGTACGCACCGCTTCGCATCTTCGACCTGCAGCCGGCCCTCGATGGCGAACGCTCGAACATCAACTATCCCATCTCTGCCTGGACCCCCCACTGGGAAGGTCTGGTCCACAACCACGAAGTGCGCTGGCCCTATGTATTCGTGAGCGGGTATCACGACGGGCTGCAGGTCTTCTCCATGGAGGACCCAAAGAATCCGCGAACCGTGGCCTACTTCGATACCTTCACCGGATCGCGCAACAACGGCGGCATGTCCGGCAACGTAGCCAACGGCGCCTTCGGTGTTGATGTGCGTAATGAAGATGGCCTGATCGTCATTTCAGATATGACTACCGGGTTCTGGACCTTTCGTATGGATGGCTTCAATGGCTGGAACGGCGAAGACTGGGGCGTACCCAACGTTTCCTCGGTCCAGGAATGGGATGACGAATCGCGCGAGGGAACGCGCTGAGGCTGGATCCCGAATTCGGTTGAGGCATTCATAGGTGTCCCCACCGATACGTTTCGACCGTCTTGTTCACGCCATGCGTTTTCTTCTTCCCCGAATCGGCTTTCTCCTGATTCTGGCTATAGCCGTGATGGCCTTGCCTGCCCGCGACGTAGACAGTGCCGCTTCTGAAGCTGACACTGCCTGTGCTGAAGGTGTTTCGCCCGATTATTACGAAATCGAGCTGGTCACCACTCGCAAAGTCTCTGGTGCCCGTCTTGCGAAGGGTGTAGGAGAGGTGACTTACGTGCAGTCTCCTTTCGGCATCTCGCTGTCTGAGGATGGCTCGTATCTGGTGAACATTGACGTATCGATGTCAAATGTCAAACTCGCCGACGGCAAGCAGTTGGTTGCCTGGGTAACGACTCCGCAGTTGGACGAGATTAGCTCGCTGGGTGCGCTCGACGAGAACCTGCAGGTCTCAGGGCAGACGGACTTCAACAAATTCCTGCTCGTGATCACGTTGGAGCCAGCCGGTGAAGAGCCCGGCACCATGTGGACGGGTCCCGTCGTTTCGCGTGGTATGTCCCGGAGTGGCCTGATGCACACGATGGCAGGCCACGGTCCGTTTGAAACGGAGCCCTGCGCCGTATACGGCTACTAATAATCCCACCCGCCAAGAACTGACTACCTGCTTCCAAGACAGTCTTTTTCACATGCAACGCTTTCGATTCAACGGCCTGCTGCTGGCAGCCGTACTCCTGATCCCGGTCCTTCCCGCCCAGGCCCAGGAAATGGATCACTCCATGCATATGCACCACGGACATGATATGTCTGCAGGTGACAGCCTTGCTTGGCGCATGGCGCCCATGGATGGCATGACCATGCCCATGATGCCCGAAATGATGGACGATGTCCCGGATACTGGAGCTTTTCTGCCCGGTTTCGGCATGGATGTCTCCATGCTTCCGGAAGCACGGCCATCCGAAATCATCGATATGGCCAACGGGGATACGCTCCGAATGGATGCCTCCATGGTTCGGCGAACCATAAATGGCCGGGAATACGTCATGATGGCCTACGGAGGCATGTATCCGGGTCCGCTGATCCGGGCAGACCGTGGGGCAAAGGTGGTTGTCGAGTTCACCAACAACATCGAGATGCCAACGACGGTCCACTGGCACGGACTTCGACTGGATAATGCGTTCGATGGCATTCCGGGCCTGACCCAGGATCCGGTGGAGACGGGCGAGACCTTCACCTACGAGCTCAAATTCCCGGACACGGGGATGTACTGGTACCATCCGCACATGCGAGAAGACGTGCAACAGGACCTTGGCCTGTACGGCAACATGCTCGTAGATCCTACGGAAGAGGACTACTATGCGCCCGTCAACCGCGAAGTCCCACTGATCCTGGATGACCTGCTCGTGGATGCGAATGGACTGTTTCCCTACGGCGAGGAAGCCCCGACGCACGCCCTCATGGGGCGCTTTGGCAACGTGATGATGGTCAATGGCATCACGGATTACTCGCTGGACATCGAGGCAGGCGAAGTCGTGCGCTTCTATCTGACCAATGTGGCCAACACCCGCACGTTCAACGTGAACTTCGGGGGGGCTCGTATCAAGGTCATCGCCGACGATGTAAGCAAGCTGGAGCGAGAGCAGTTCGTCTCGAGCGTAATTATTGCGCCGGCAGAGCGCTACATCGTAGACGTGTACTTCGATGACGAGGGCACCTATGAAATCACGAACGCCGTTCAAGCCATCGATCACTTCCGGGGCACCTTCGTTCCTGAGACGCACCAGCTGGGAACGATTTCCGCCTCCGGCTCGGCCTCGGCCGATCATGCGGATGCGTTTGCCGAAGCGCGCACCAACGAAGACACGATCGCCGATATTGATGGCTTCCGTCGCTACTTCGACAAGGCGCCCGATCACAATCTGCGCCTGACCATTGAAACCAAGGACCTCCATCCCATGACCATGCGCATGATGGAAGTCGATACGCTCTACTTCCCTCCCATCGAGTGGAACGAAGGCATGCCCATGATGAACTGGCTGTCCACCGGCGACGAAGCCAAATGGACCCTGCTCGACGAAGACACGGGCAAGAAGAGCATGGAAATCAACTGGCAATGGGAAGTGGGCGATGTGGTCAAGATTCGTGTCTTCAACGACCCGGCTTCCTTCCACCCCATGAACCATCCGTTCCACGTGCATGGACAGCGGTTCGTGGTGACGCACATCGATGGCGTCCCGAATCGCAACATGGGATGGAAAGACACCGTGATCATCCCCGTTGGGTCGACCATAGACATTCTGGTTGATGTCACGAATCCCGGAAAATGGATGGCACATTGCCATATCGCAGAGCACCTGCATGCCGGCATGATGCTCGGATTTGAAGTGCGGGATCCCTCTATGCCCAACGCTGGGCGCTGAGAGGCAGCGGGCAGCGACTGAATCCGGAAAGCAGGCAGGATGTCGTCCTGCCGGCCCGGTCTATTGCTCGCCCAATTGTGACTCGAGCCAGGCGATCATCGCCACGCCGTTATCGTTTCCCGGGTCGAGGCGGACAGACGTCTCGTAATTTTCGAGGGCACCCTCCAGATCACCTGAGGCGATCAGAGCCTCTGCCAGGGAATCATACGGATTGCCCGATTCTGGATATAGCTCGACATTGAATCCGAAGATGCCTACCGCTTCTTCCACCATGCCCTGACGCAGCAACCGGTAACCCAACGCGTTCAGCGTTTCTTCAGAGAACGCCTCTGCCGGCATATCCGTCTTTGCAGCCTCGTAATCTGTGCGCAGCGAGTCGATACCTCCACTCACGATGGCGTAATGCAGTCTGCGACCCAGCTGGTAGACTGGATCGTCGTAGCGTTCATAATTGAGCCAGCGCACAGCGGTCTGCGGTCCACTTACGATGTCTTCGAACACCTCATGCAAAACGAGCATGCCGTTCGCGCTGTTCGAAAGCATTACGAAGCCGGACTTGGCTTCGGGTTCGATGTAGGCAAAGCTTTTGTAACCCGCATTATCACCCCATTCCCACAGGGCAGAACCATCGATGGTAGGCTGGATACCAAACCCGAGACCCCAGAAAATGCCATCCAGGGCATCCACTTGAGCAAGCGTCATTTCCCGGTTCAGTCGGCGTCCAAGCACATCGGACGACATGACCCCCGTAAGAAAACGGGCATAATCCCCTGCCGTCGTGTGCAATCCGAGAGCTGCATTTGCCGATTGGGGAACGAATTTATCCAGAGCCATCCCCATGTCGGTGTGCCCGACTGCAATACGCGAGCCGAAATCACTTTGCCATATGAAACTGGAAGACGTCATGTCGAACGGCTCGAATACATAGCTTCGCGCGAGTTCCTCCAGAGAGGTGTAGGTCACGGCCTCCATGGCATGCTGCAATAACAGGAAGCCTTCGCCGGAATAGGTATAGAAGGCACCCGGCTCGTAGAGCAACGTCAGGGCTTGACCGGGCATGCGAAAATTGGGAAAACCGGACGTATGAGCCAGTATCATGCGCGTCGTAATGCGCTCGTAGCGAATATCCCCAGCCGCATCAGGCCACGGAGCCAATTCAGCAAGAGGCTGATCCAGGTCCAGGACACCCTCTTCAATCAATTGAAGCGCAATCCAGGCCACAATCGGTTTGCTCAAAGACTCGGCTTCAAACACCGTGTCCTCAGTGATCGGAGGGTCGGTTTCTGTGCTGCGAACGCCGGCCGTCAGGATGCGATCAACGTTACCGTTCTCAATGACGGCAATCGCCATGCCGGTGATTTCAGCCTCCTGGATCAATCGATCGATATCCTGTGCCGTAGCCGAAAAGGAAACGCTCAGAGCCAGGACGGTGGCGCTGAACAGGCGTATGAGCCTATGGGATGTCTTGTTCAGGTTCATGGGCCTCATTAAGCGCCGAACCCGAATGCGGTTCCTCGGGTATCAGCTTTCTGCCCCTCCAAAATGACCATCCGGCCACACATCCCATGAATCGACGCCACTTCCTGTCCACCGCAGGCACAGCCGCAGGAATCGGACTGACCTTGCAGGCCTTGCCGTTGAATGCCACTGCCTTCAAGCAACGGGGCCTATTCACGCCCATCCGACGTGGAACCGGGCGATTTGAATCACGCGGTGGAACGATTGGGTGGTTCATTCATGATGAAGCCGTGGTCGTCATTGACTCCCAATTCCCGGAATCGGCGGCTGTTTGCCGGGGTGGTCTGGCCAAACGATCCGGTCGCGGTGTCGACCTGCTTATCAATTCCCACCACCATGGCGATCACACAGCGGGTAATGGAGTACTCGGAGCCAATGGAACGCGCATTCTGGCGCAGGTCAACGCACCCATGCTGCAACGCATGCAGGCAGAGGGTCGTGGAACGCTCGATGCCCAGACCTTCGCTACAGAGACCTTCGCCGAAGAGTGGGCCGAGCACATCGGGGACGAGACGATTCGCCTGCGGCATTTTGGTCCCGCTCATACCGCCGGAGACGCCATCATCCACTTCGAACAGGCCGACGTGGTCCACATGGGTGACCTCGTCTTCAATTACCGTCATGCCTATATCGATCTCGGTGCCGGTGCCGATACGGCAAACTGGATGACCACTCTCGCGCGCACCTATGAACTGTTCACAGACGATACCGTGTTCATTTTCGGGCACGGCAATCCGGCGAACGGCATTTTGGGTCGTCGGCAGGACGTCTTGATGATGCACGACTATCTCGGCGCGTTGCGCGATGCAGCAGCGGCCGGTATCGATGCCGGAATGAGTGCCGAAGAGACCGCCGCGAAGGGCCTGGAAGGCTTTGAGAGCCATATGATTTACGGAAATCCATCCGGCATCGCGCGCAATATCACGGATGTATACCGTGAAATGACCTCCGTTCAAGAATGACACAGCGTATACAGATCCATCGTTCAACCCCGATCAGCGTAACGAGGCATTCGGCCTGTTCGTGGGTGGATCTGATCTGGAAGGCGAAGGCCAGCAGTACTTGTATTTCCTGCTTCGTCGCTCCGGAGAGTTTCTGGTCAAGCTGCGCAACGGCAGCGAAACGGAAGATGTCGTGAGTTGGACGGCGCATGAAGCCATCAATGCCTGGTCAGCTGATTCCGATCCGACAGCCAACGTCGTGGGCGTAACGACCGAAGGCGACATGATTTCTTTCATGGTCAATGATCACATCGTTCACTCCCAGGAGAAAGGCGATCTGCCAGTGGACGGTGTTGTTGGTTTCCGCGTGAACCATGCGCTCAACCTGCACATCTCCACATTCGATGTGACGATGGCCGATGCTTCTGCCATGTAACCGTCCAGCTTGAGCAGCGCCTCAAAGGCGTTCCGATATGCGAGCGGCCCGCGACAGATCCTGTCGCGGGCCGCTTTACGTTCAGCCACTCCTGTGGTGATTACTGTCTCGGAATAAGCAGCAGCTTTTCTTGACGGGGATCGATGTAGGTCACATTCTCCCCATCAAAAATTGCGTCTTCCTCGAGCATGATCCGCACCGTCTGACCGCCCCACTCGGCAATCTCTACAGCCGCATTGAGCTCAATGGAGTGGGCCGTCATCGGATAGAGCGGGTAATCCCCGCGTCCGGGCACGCCGCCCTGCTGATCCCAAAGCCCAATCGTAGGCCCAGCGCCGTGGCCATGGTAGCCGATGGGATGCGTGTAGATGGTCGCTGCGATGCCTTCAGCTTTTGCCTGATCCAGCGCGGAGAGCAAGATGTCGTTGCCCGAACGGCCCGTGGCAAATTCGTCTGTGAGGATATCCTGCAGACGGTTTCCGACAGCCAGCGCATCGTGCAGGTATTGCGGTGCATCCGATTCTCCATGTCGAAGCACGTAGGCCAACATTTGCGTATCCGTGTTCAGGCGCAAATACGTGATACCGAAATCAATGTGGAGCAAATCGCCCATGTGAATGACCCCGCCTTCTTCTCGTGCCGAGAAGTCGTTATCCCGCTCCGTCGCCGCGGGACGCTGGAAGTCAACCGATGGATGGAACCACGTGATTAGGTTCAGGTCGCGGATTCGCTCGCGGTACCACCATTCCACATCATCCGTCGTCGTGACGCCGGGTTGGATGACCCGCTCGGAAAGCCCCTCGGAGATGATGTCCCGTGCGATCTTGACGATCATCGGATAGAGCTCCATTTCACTAGAAGTGCGCGTTTCCAACCATCCTACGGACACGTTTTCTGCGCCAGCAATCCGTTCACGGTACTTCTCTGGCCAGGCAGCGATCATGCCCTCGTGCTCCGTAGCGGTGAGTCCATCTGCGGTCGCGAACATTTCCGACATGTTCAGTCCGATGCGTTTCGGATCGCGCTCCTCGACGATCTCTGCAAGTCGCGCCCACTGATCCGGCTGTTCCTCTGGATTCCAGGCGCTCGGGAAGGCATCGCCCATCGCATAGCGTGCGACCGCGAGGCGTTCCACACCCTGCTCGGGTCCGCGATCGTAGAAGACCAGAATGGTACGTCGGCGCGCCGCCAACCAGGTAGACGGAAGCATGGTGCGAATGACGGGGTCCTCGTTGTATTCACGCGCCGAAATGATCCACATGTCGAATCCCTCGCGGCGCATCAACTCGGGAACGACCGTTTCGAAGCGTTCCTCCAGAAGACGATCAATGACTTCGGCGCGATCCTTCATCGACAGGATGACCGGGTCATCCCACTGTCGCGCCTCGGCAAATCCAGTGATCAACAAGGCTAGTGCGAGAACAGGTATCGTCCGGATCATGCGTCATCCTCCGAATCGGGTAAGTTGATGGACAAATCGTCAGGAATATCGTTACGCTGCGGGTTTGGATTCATCAACCCGCCCACCAATGGCGTCTCAAATGCCGTTACAAAATGAGCAATGGTGGCAAACCAGAACTCTTGCTGGAATTCGAAGAAGTCCGCATCGTAGCCGCGCTGTTCGCCCTGATGGCCTTCGATCTCCAGATAGAAGATCCGCGGCCAATTCGGATACTTGTCTTGTGCCTCTTTCACAAGACGAAAAGCTTCCGTGGCTGCTTCATCAAACGTGGTCTCGGGGCCCACTCGCTGATAGAGTGACACCGAGTTGTCGAAGTTCATCGCAACGCCCGGCTCATCGGGCTTCTGATACTGCGGGGTGTAGGATGGCGCCATACGGTTGAGCGGTTTGCGTCTATGCTTCGTTTTCAGATTCGTCGGACTTTTCCTCTTCTTCGATGACTTCTTTGTCGTCATCATCTGCCTCATCGGAGGCCATCGTGTCCAGGTCGACCTCCTCCTCATCGTCTTCCTGCTCTGCAATTCGCTGGAATTCTTCGGCCAGGAACGAACCGGTCGCAGTGCCCTCGTTGGCTAGATCTTCCGGCGTTCCGGAAAACAGGATCTGACCACCCCCCTCACCGCCGTCCGGACCGAGATCCACTACATGATCGGCGACTTTGACGACGTCCAGATTGTGCTCGATGATCAGAACAGTATTCCCTTTTCGTACAAGGGCCTGCAAAACGGCAAGCAAATGCCGGATATCCTCGAAGTGCAGCCCCGTCGTGGGCTCATCCAGAATATAGAGGGTGCGGCCTGTGCCGGGTCGTGACAGCTCTTTGGCCAGTTTCACGCGCTGGGCTTCTCCACCGGAGAGCGTGGTGGCTTGCTGTCCGAGTCGAATGTAGCCCAGACCAACCGAGTGAAGGGTACGCAGTTTGCGCTCGATGCGCGGGACGTTCTCGAAAAAGGCCAGCGCTTCCTCAACCGTCATTTCCAGTACATCGGCAATGCTCTTACCCTTGAAACGAACCTCCAGCGTCTCCTGGTTATAGCGGCGCGATGCACAGGTCTCACACTCCACGTACACGTTGGGCAGGAAGTTCATTTCGAGCTTCACGATGCCTGCCCCTTTGCATGTTTCGCAACGACCACCTTTCACATTGAACGAGAAACGACCGGGTTTGTAACCCCGGATCTTCGATTCGGGAAGCTGTGCGAAAAGGTCGCGGATGTGCCCGAACAGGCCGGCATACGTGGCTGGATTGGACCGGGGGGTCCGCCCGATCGGACTCTGGTCTATATCTATGACCTTGTCAACGTTCTCCAGGCCTTCGATGGAATCGTACTTGAGCGGTACGATCTTGGCCTTGTGAAAGTGCGCCGCGAGGATGGGGTAGAGTGTCTGATTTACAAGACTGGACTTTCCCGAGCCTGAAACGCCAGTAACACAGGTAAGCGTACCAAGCGGGAGCGAGAACGAATCCCCTTTCAGATTATGACCGCGCGCGCCATGCAAGGTCATGGACAGCCCATTACCGGTTCGACGGCTAGACGGAATGCGGATGGCTCGCTTGCCGCGCAGGTACGCGGTGGTAAGACTGGTCGCGCCGTTCGAACCGAGAGGCAATTCCTCGGGGCGGGATGCGCCAACCACCTGCCCTCCGAGTTCACCGGCGCCCGGCCCAAGATCCACGACAAAGTCAGCCGCTTCAATCATGTCCCTGTCGTGCTCCACCACCAGCACCGAATTTTCCAGATCTCGCAGCTGCTTGAGCGAATCAATCAAGCGGCTGTTGTCCCGGGCATGCAAGCCAATCGAAGGCTCATCCAGCACGTAAAGAACGCCTGTGAGCTGCGTCCCTATTTGAGTTGCCAGACGAATGCGCTGGCTCTCACCCCCTGACAGCGTGCGGGCCGAGCGGTCCAGGTTCAAATACCCCACGCCCACGTTGATCAGGAAATCGAGCCGTTCGGAAATCTCTTTGACAATGGGACCGGCGATGATCTGCTGGCGATCATTGAGTTCAATGCCGTCGAAGAAAGAACGCAGCTGACCCAGGTCCATGCGCGTCAGTTCAGAAATGGATCGATCCCCAAACTTGAATGAGAGGCTCTCGGGCTTGAGACGTCCTCCTTTGCAGGCCAAGCAGTCCATGTTGCGCATGAAAGCCTCGGCCCACTTGCGCGACGTGTTCGAAGAGGTGTTTTCGTAGGTGTGCCAGACGTGCTGGTACACCCCGCTGTAGCGATGCTTGTACGTGACTTCGCGATCCTTGTACTGATACACGATATCAAATTGAACATCGCCTGCCCCCTGAAGCAGAATGGTCAGCTGCTGCTCGGTCAACTGGCCCAACGGCGTTTCAAAGTCGAATCCTTCCCGTTCCGCGACAGCCCGTACCTGACTGAAGATCCATATATCACGCGGCTTACCAAGCGGGGCTATTCCACCATCACTGATGGATTTGGTGCGATCCGGGATGATCAGCTCCGGATCCAGCTCGCGCTTTGACCCCAGTCCATTACATTCTGGGCAGGCGCCATAGGGAGAGTTGAAGGAAAACGTGTTGGGTGATGGGTCGTCGTAGGACACCCCATCTTCAGGAGAGAACAGATGCCGGGAGAAAAGGCGATCACCATTTTCTTCTGGGCCGGCCACAATTTGGGCGATGAGCGCTCCGCTGCCCATACCGAGTGCGGTTTCGACGGACTGGCTGATACGCGAGCGGATTCCGGGCTTTATGACCAGACGATCGACTACGACCTCGATGTCATGCGTTTTGTACCGATCGACTTTCATCCCCTTTTCGATCTCCTGCACGACACCGTCGACCCGAACACGCTGGAATCCCTGCTTGCCGATCTGATCAAACAACTCCCGGTAGTGGCCCTTTCGCCCCTTCACGATCGGTGCCAGAAGGAGCACGCGCGTCCCTTCTTGCATTCCCAGAATCCCGTCGATTATCTCGTCATCGCTTTGCTTGCGCATCAGCCCCCCTGAAACATGGGAGTACGCCGTGGACGCACGGGCGAAAAGAAGCCGCAGGAAGTCATAGATCTCGGTCACCGTCCCCACGGTCGATCGCGGATTGCGACTGACCGTCTTCTGCTCAATGGCTATCACCGGCGAAAGCCCGTCGATGAAGTCCACGTCGGGCCGCTCCATCATGCCGAGGAACTGACGAGCATACGCTGACAGACTTTCCATAAAGCGGCGCTGACCCTCGGCGTAAATCGTATCGAAAGCCAACGAACTCTTGCCGGATCCGGACAGTCCGGTAATCACAACCAATTGATTTCGAGGAATGTCCAGGTCGACATTCCTCAGGTTGTGTTCGCGTGCGCCGCGTATGACGATCTGCTCATTCATCGAGCCCGCCGTTCTCCGTGCCAATCCCTTGAGGGATACGATGACGGCTCCGGATCGTGGAGATGAATAAGTCGGAGCCAGAATGGATGCTAACCGGAGGGTCGGGCTTTCGTTTCAGCCGCCGCCTGTCAAAAATTGACGAGCCCTGTCTTCATCGCGCAGGCGACAGGAGCGGAAGGGCAGGGGTTACGGCGCGTGCGCCCGTGGCGCGAGGGGGTGCATCGAATCGGGAGGAAATCTTCAGTGCGCGGTACAGCCAATAGGCGATAAACACCATCAGCACCCAGCGGGCAATGACGCCTCCAGGGACCGAGAATGCGTCGAACGAGGCCGGTGCAGCAAACCAATAGTAGATCCCGACCGAGAGTCCACCCAGAACGGGCATCAACCGATGGGAGGGCAGCCGGAGAATGAACGCCAGCACCAAGAAAATGACCAGACTGGCTGCCGCATAGCCCAGCATCGTCGCATAAACCGTCATGGCCTCGGCCGGGACGGTGTCAGTGATCTGGAAGTAGCCGAAGATGAATCCTGGAAATGAGGCCGCAAACAGGCCAAAAGGGGTTTTCATCCATGCTCTTGGTCCGTCCCCGTTGCCAGCCGCGAACCGCGCCGAATGGACGGGATCCAAATCGTGGCATCCTTTCTGGGTGCAGTGGTTGCACGGTACACAGCGCGCATTGCGGACGCCAAAAAACGGAGCCTGACCATACAATTTCTCCACGGGCAGGACGGGACAAATGGAATTGCAGAACCCTCCTTTTGCCTTCACCAACCAGCCCAGCCCAAATGCGAGCGCGGTCACCGCCAGAACGACCAGTGCCAGGATAGGTCCATCGCTGTTGAATATGAATCGACGAGCGGGTACCAGGACGAACAGCAACAGGATACCGATACCTGCAGCGCGGCCAAGCCACGGACCCGAAACCTCCCTCGATGCGCTGCCCGAACCGATCATGTTGGCAGTTGCCAGGGGGCAGACTCCCCGCCACATGCCTGGATTGAGCATGAAGGTCAACGGGAGGACTGGAATGAGGATGAACCACAGGATATCCAACGTCTCCTCTGCACGAAGAAACAATCCCGCGATAACGACCAGCGTCGCCGCAAAGACCAGTATCTTCGATGTATTCCAGAAGGTCTTGGCGCCGGTGGATAGCGGAGCAGGTAGGGTTTGGTGTCGCAGGTTCATGGTCAGACGGGGCCTATTTCGTGTGATCGCGCCCCCGAAACGCATCGGCAGATGCTTATTCGGGAATACGGGCATCCTAAATAGGTCACTGGCGCCCCTACAGCATGAAGGGGATTACGGCCTTTCGGTGTCGGGGATACTCTGCAAACTGATCCTTGTACCATGCGTGATGGGAAAGCGCACGCGGTATCAGGTTGGCCGCCGTCCAGACCGCAAAGGCAACCGCAGCAGGCGTGGCGGCCAGCATGGCGAACCCAATCCACTCCAGCATCTCTCCGAAATAATTCGGAGAGGTAACCCAGCGATACATGCCACCCTCAGGGATCTTGTAGCCTGTCTCTCCAGGGCGGCGAAGGGAGCGGAGAATGGCATCGGACTGGATGTTGATGAGCAGCCCCGCCACAAACAGAAACAATCCAATCCACATCGGAATGGAGATGTCCGAAGGAGGAGAAATAGCGCCAATCTGAGCGCCGTTCAGTCCGCCGTTGACCAGATTGAACACGACGGCCGACAGCATGATCACGACCGGCATGCGCTTCTCTTTCCAGCGCATCAGGAAAGGATAGAGGATCGCCCGATAGACGTAGTGTCCCAGCCACAACGCCACCAATCCGACCTGGTATCCAGAAAGCGCCGCGAGATCTGGATCAAAGCGCCACCAGAGCACGCCCAACAACGCCACGGGTGAAATAACCTCCATGACAATCCACCCCATTCGATGAGGGAGCGTGGGGCCCCAATCTGAACGGCTGTGTCTTCCGTAGGGAGCGGTCCGAAACAGCAGCACCACCGCTGTTCCGACGGCAAGCGCCGTCCAGGCAATCGTGCAGATGGTCCAGGGAAGGTTCACGCGTGCATTGACCGGGGTCAGATCATGGTCGAATCAAGTCATCAAACTACAGGGTACAAAAAAACGGGGCGGCTGCCACGCAGCCGCCCCGTCACGGTAGTCGTACCGATGTCCCCGAGAACTACAGGAAAAGCTCCTGGTCTTCCTCGGTCGGCTTACGGAAGTAAACATCGCCTGCCAGCATTTCGTTGACAGCCATTTCAGTTGGCTCCGGCTTTACTTCATATTCGATGGACACCTTGGTCTGCTCCTCCTGGAAACGAGGATCTTCAAGCTCCTGCTCGAATCCCTCGAAGTAGGCCAGCTTGTCGTCCAGCTCGTTTTTGACGTTCGTCGAGATCTGACGGGAGCGCTTGGACAAAATGGATACCGACTCGTAAAGGTTGCCGGTCATTGCCGCCAAGCGGTCCATATCGACGGTTTTGATCGCCATGGGATTATCAGTCTGAGTGGGAGAACGGGGTCTCTGTGAGGCCTTGGGGCCATAAAAAGTGGGGACCTGCTTATTTGCTCCGGACCCCATTGTGGTTTCTTGCTGAACAAAATCTTCACACTTGACCAGACAGGCTCGCCACGGGGATCCTGACTATGGCAACCCGTGCTGTCGAGGGCCCTCAAACCAGCTTAAGGTGAACCTCCCGGCGTCGATACCCCCGATATGGTTGCATTTCGCATCTGGAGCACTCTATGACTTATTTACGCACCTTTTCGGGCCTTCTTATTCTCCTGCTCGCCAGCATAACGCTGACAGGCTGTGATTCGTTTTCTTCCGACGATGACGAAGGCGGCTTGGTCAAATTAACGGGTCAGATCCTGAATCAGAGCACCAACAATCCGATTCCGAATGCCTTTGTCGTTGTCATGCCCCAGAATTTGTTATTCGAGGCTGATTCGTCAGGAGTGTTCGATTTTGACGTTCGCATTGATTCAACCATGGACCTTCAGGTGGAGGCCAGTGCCGATGGCTTCCAATCGGCAGCCTACCCCGTGTTGGCTTTCGCCGGTCGTACAACCATGGTTCCACTATTCAGTCTCCTCCAGATTGCCCCTGAGGCCGCCACTTCCGGCAATGCATCCAATATCATTTTGGTCGAACAGACCATCATGTATTACGGATACATGTCTTTCGAGCGCATTGCCGACCTGCTACCGAAAGAATACCGTCCCAAGACGGATTGAATGGGGGGTAAAGTGGTCCCGAAAGGCGTGTGGAAGCGCATTTTTTGATCTTTCCGTAACACGGTATTCCCTTGGCATTCACAATCAAGAGATCCACAGTTGGTAGAATTGCTTGACTCTCAAATCCTGACAGGCTTACTGTTAGGGATCACCCATTTCTTTACCTACCAACATCTTGGTTATGAACGCTATGCTACGTCTCCGCAGCTTGGCACTGGCCGTTGCGTTTCTGTTCGCAGGAACGGCATACGCCCAGGTTACCGTTTCCGGTGTCGTTTCCGACTCCGAAACAGGTGATGCACTGCCTGGCGCAAACGTTGTAGTCGAGGGTACCACCCTCGGAACGGCAACCGACCAGAACGGTCGCTATACCCTGAGCGTGCCCAGCGGCACCCATACGTTCACCGCTTCTTTCATCGGATACGATGATTCAGAGAAAGTGGTGACCGTCCGCGATGCTGATGTCACGCTGAACTTCTCTCTCAACTTCACCAGCCAGCAGCTGGAAGCCCTGGAAGTATTCTCTTCTCGAGCCGTTGAGCGCAAAACTCCTGTTGCATTTACCAACGTTGACAAAGTGCAGGTCCAGCGCGAACTGGCCTCCCGCGATGTCCCGATGGTCCTGAACACGACGCCTTCCGTCTACGCGACGATGCAGGGTGGTGGTGCCGGTGATGCCCGCGTCAACGTGCGTGGCTTCAACCAGCGCAACGTGGCTATCATGATCAACGGGGTTCCTGTCAATGACATGGAAAACGGTTGGGTCTACTGGTCAAACTGGGATGGTGTAGGTGATGCCACCTCGTCGATCCAGATGCAGCGCGGTCTTTCCGCTGTCAACCTGGCTACCCCGTCCATCGGTGGTACGATGAACATCATCACGGATCCAACAGCCAACACGCGTCAGGTTCTGGCCAAGCAGGAAGTTGGAAATGACGGATTCCTGAAATCCACGGTTTCCCTCTCCACGGGCCTGATCAACGGTAAGTACGCCTTCACGGTATCCGGTGTCCGCAAGACAGGTGACGGATACTACTATGGCACCTGGACGGACGCCTGGGCCTACTACGGTGCATTCGCTTGGAACATCAGTGACAAGCAGCGCATCGACTTCTACGCTGTAGGTGCTCCCCAGCGCCACGGTCAGAACCTGTACCGTCAGCAGCTGGCTGCCTACGATCATGAGTACGCCCGGGAAGTCTTCGAAGAAGACGGGCTTACCGATGGTGAAATCAACGACATCCTTGCCGCATATCCTGAAAGCGGTCGTCGTTGGAACCAGACGGCCTCACCGGTATCCTCCTCCTATAGCAGCGATGCCAGCAACGGCTTCGGTTCGGTGGAGCGTCCAGTGGACAACATCCTGAACGAACGCGAGAACTTCTTCCACAAGCCGCAGGTCAACCTGAACCACTACTGGCAGATCAACGACCGGAGCCTCTGGTCAACGGTGGTCTACTACTCCGGTGGTAAAGGCGGTGGCACGGGAACGTACGGCTCGATGGTCTGGGATTACTCCGGTCCTTCCCGCCGCGTGGACTATGATGGCACGGTAGCCCGCAACTCGGGCAACGGACTCTCCCGCGGTGTTCTCCGCAACAGCCACAACGTACAGTACACGATCGGCGCCATCTCCAAGTTCAAGCGCGAGATCAACGAGAACCTGACGGCCGAAGTCGGTGTGGATTGGCGTACGGCGGAGATCGAACACTACTACAGCGTTCGTGACCTGCTCGGCGGCTCGGGCTATGAGCGTTCCGACAGTGACTTCTGGGGCGGTTCACGCATTCTCCAGCCGGGAGACAAGTTCAACTACTACAACCAGAACACGGTTGACTGGTTTGGTGGATTTGCCCAGGCGGAATACACGAAAGATGCCTTCAGCGCCTACGGTATGGCTGGTTACTCCACCATCAAGTACACTTACGAGGACTTCTTCCGCGACGGCGGCGATGGCAACCCCTTCACGATCGATTCCGGCACCATCGGTGGCGGCCAGATCAAGGGAGGTGCTTCGCTGGAGCTGAATGACAACGTGTCCATCTTCGGTAATGCCGGTTTCGTTTCGAAAGTGCCGATCTTCGACGGTGTCATCGACGACGTAACGGGTGCCAAACTGGAAGACCCGCAGAACGAAACGTTCGTGGCCTTCGAAGCCGGAGTGGACTTCCGCTCGACCGACCGCAAGTTTGCGGGTAAGCTCAACGTGTACAACACGACCTGGAATGACCGGACGGTCACCCGCTTCGTACAGGAGCAGGACGGCGATGATGGTCTCATCAACATCACCGGTCTGAATGCACTGCACCAGGGTATCGAGGCCGAGCTGGCCTTCCAGCCGCTCGAACTCGTCCGCTTTGATGTGGCCGGTTCCCTTGGCGACTGGTTCTACACGGACAATGTGACGGCCCGCTACACGCCGGATCAGTCCAACCCGGCCAGCCAGCAGGAAGTCAACCTCTACGTGAAGGACCTCAAAGTGGGTGACGCACCGCAGACGCAGATTGCTTACTCGGTGACGTTCTACCCCGTTGACGGACTGTACGCCAAGTTCATCGGCCGCAGCTACTCGAACTTCTACGCTGACTTCGACCCGGCCAGCCGGACCGACGCCGCTACGGCAGGTCAGCAGGTTTGGGAAACGCCAGCATACAACGTCTTCGACCTCAACGTTGGCTATGACATCCCGCGCGACATGCTTGGAACGTCCCGTTTCGACATCCGCGTGTTCGGTAACATCTTCAACGTGTTCGACAGCTTCTACATCCAGGATGCTACGGACAACTCGCGCTTCAACGCCTACGGCGGCAACGGCGTGAACAGCATGGCAGACGACGCTGAGGTATTCCTTGGCCTGCCACGCCAGTTCAACTTCGGTACGCGTATCACCTTCAAATAAGGTGATCAAGTTGTAGATTGTGTCTGAGGGGGTATTCCCCTCGTGTAAGACACTTTCAAACTGCTTGCAGGATTCGGCCCGGTCAGCGAAAGCTGGTCGGGCCGTCTTCTTTGTGGTAGACGCCGGATTTCATCCCTCGTCAGAATGCAGCGACGGCCCGGTTGGCTTATGCCAACCGGGCCGTCGCATTAATCAGGGGACCGTAGGGTTTCAGGCTGCTGCCGGTTGAAACCAGGGGTCCGCTTTTCGGAACGGCAGATACATGCCAATCATGATGAGCAGCAGTAGGCCCTGAAGGATGAAGAAGTACCAGGGCCACTCGGGAAAGAAGTCCATCAAAGAAGCCGTCTCGGGCTTCTTGCCGAGGTACAAGTAGCCTGCATCGATCGTGATGTTGATCAGGTAAACCGGGACGGCATACACATTCACCGTAATGAAGCAGTTGCGCAAATCCCTGAGCGTGGGACGGTATCCTTCCACGAACACGACCCAGAACCCAGTCGTAACCAATAGACTGTGGGAAAACCAGGTGTTCATGAATCGAAAGTGGGGGAAGGCATAGATCGCGTCGGGCGTGATGATCGCCTGAACCGCTCCTGCAATGCCGAAGAAGTACATCAGAGCCATGACAAATCGCTTGCGCGAGAGAAGACCCCAAATGGACACCCAGATCATGATGCTGCACATCTGAAGCGGCAGATTCTTTTGAAGGGACCAGGTGTCTGTCAAGATGTGCCACGCCTGCCACTCTACTTCCCATATCAGGAACAGGATGACGAGGAACCAGCGAAGCTGCTGCCGCCGCTTCTCGTTGGCGCGCATCCCCGCACGCACGACCAGGAAGCCGAAAAGGCAGACCCACAGGAAAAGCAGGCCGTGTGAGAGGCCAAACAGCACGAATGGATGTTCAGGGTTGGCCGCTGTTGAAAAGAAATATTCCACACTCAGGACGATTGGTTCAAGGCCCGAGAATGTACAAAAAATGAAGCGCGAGGCAACCAAAACGCCTCATATGGCTTCTCAGGACACTTCGTACTGCGAGAACCGACCGATATTTTCTTGTTCGAAGTAAAATCCCCGCTCACCGCGCACCTCGGTGTAGGGAATGACAAAAGCGCGAATATCGTCGGGCAACGTGCGCATGGCATCGCGGAAGTCTGACGCCAATGGTCGAGGTGAGAAGACGCTCCAGTCATGACCCATCTGTGCCGATTCCGGAAAAATCAGGGTACACCCAGCGTCCAATAACTGTGCAACCATGTGAAGTCCAGGTAAGCCATCTTCTCTACCTGAAAGGCCTTCGATGATCTCCTTGGTCGGATCCACATCCGTCATCATGACGGACTGACCTATGGTTGAAAGCGCCTGAACGATGTCCTCCATCCCCGTCAAAAGCGACAGTGAGACATCGACCTGCCCAGGTGCACGATTGGAAAACCAGATTGGACCCTGCAGGACACGGGCCAAAATCCGGGCAGCTGCCTGATCTTCCAGTGCAGATCCACCAACGATGTCAGCATCCAGATCGGAGGCAGCCAGATGTCCTCTGAAGTGTCGCTTTCGACCTTTCACTGCGTATCCGGAAGATTCCGAAACATCGGATGACGCCTCTAAATGGGTAGGCTCCTCAAAAAAGTACTTAATGATGCGCATGGTCAATGCAGATGATGGAGTACTCGTACGCGGTACCAGCGGAAACGTTGATTGCCCCGATCAGACGATGAGATAAAGTAGCGTTGTGAACGCGGCGACCGTCAGCGCATACGGAAGTTGCGTGATGATATGATCCATGTGATCACTTCCTGCCCCAGCAGAAGAAAGCACGCTCGTATCGGAGACCGGTGAAGTATGATCTCCGAAGATGCCACCTCCAGTGACCGCGGCGATGGTCTGAAGCACGATCGGGTCCGTGGGCGCTGAACCAAAGGCCAGTGCGATAGGGAGCGCGAGCGGCATGACGAGCGCAAATGTACCCCAGGACGTTCCTGTCGCGAACGATACCGCTGAAGCCAATACAAACGTCACGGCCACGAGTAATTGTGGTGTCAGGTAGCTCTCCGCCACGGAAACAAGCCACTCGGCCGCACCCAGATTATCCGTCACGGTATTGAGTGCATACGCGAGCGCAATAATGATGAGGGCTGGCAGGACGTTCTTGATACCTGCCAAGGCAAACTCGACCAGTGACGTCAGGGATGGGATGCGCCGGGCAATCAGAAGCGCAACGGTCAGGTAGGCAGTTGCCAAGATGAATGCCTCTGCGATGAGGATCGATCCGGTCACAACGAAGCTCCCCATCGCCACGCCGAGAACCATGATGATCGGCAGGATCAGAAAAGCGAACAGCTCCCCCCAGGCGTCACGGGACTCTTCCGGCAGATCGGTGTCGGTGATCAATGGGGCTCCACCCACCCGGACCAAGGGCCCTCCTTCCCGGACTCGTCGCTCTGCGCGGCGCATGGGACCGAAGTCAGGTATGATTTTGAGTGCGATGCCAAGCGCCATCACTACCGTCAACAGCGAATAGAAGTTGAAAGGAATGGATCGGATCAAGAGAGCCGTTCCTTCTGTCGGACTCTGACCGACTTCGATGGCCACCAGGCCGGCCAGGTACGCACCGTAGGCCAGGAACGGCATCAGCACGCAGAGCGGGGACGTCATTGCGTCGAGCAAGTAGGCGAATTTTTCTCGCGACATACGTGCCTTGTCCGAGAGGGGACGCATGATGGTCCCTACGAGGAGTGGGCTGAAATAATCATCGATAATGCCCAGGCCAAGTCCCCAGGTGGTCAGGCCCACGCTCTTGGGCGATCGGGCAAATCCGGACAGACGGCTGGCAAATCCTGTGATGATGCCAGCGCGCTTGAAGAGCTCAGTCAGGATTCCGATCGACATCACAATCTGACAAATCCAGATGAAGTTGCCTGTGCCCAGTGCCGTCTGAAGCGTCTCGTTCAGACCGACCAGCGGATTACCGTCCAACATGAAGCCACCCACAATCACACCTGCCAACAATGCCGGAATAGCAGAGCGAGTGGCAAACGCAAAGACCAGCGCTACTACCAGCGGCATCAAGGAGAGAAAGCCAGCATCCATGACGATATGATCCAGGAGAAGGTGTGGTCGCATTATACGATGCCAAGAGACCGATGACGACTCATAAAAACTCCGTAAAGACACGAGAGAGGGACGCGCAAGTGGAACCGCGGCGTGGACAACGGCATTGACGGGGCTTATTTTGCGCGTCGCTGTTCTCGGACGGCTCTATTGCCCTATAGCTCAATTGGCAGAGCGCCGGATTCTGGTTCCGGAGGTTCTAGGTTCGACTCCTAGTAGGGCAACACCGAAAGCCCTTCAATCACCCATTGGCGATTGAAGGGCTCTTTGCTTTTAACGGGGTGGCATAGGATGATTCAATGACGTCCTTCCAGTATCCGACCTGTGCGCAATAGAAATGCTGCCTGCGTTAGACAACGGCAGCGATGCCCCAACTTCACCTAACAAAGGCCCCATACGACCTTCATCAGTTGTTCTGGCACCTGCGTTCAGGCATTCCAAGACCTTCCCAGACATGTACCCTACTCGAGTCAGCCATTGGTTCTTGTTGACCCTGCTTTTTGTTTTCAGCTTGTTGCTGAACAGAAAGCCTGCGGAAGCACAGCCGGTTGTGGCCGGATTTACCACCTATACCATCCATGGCTTTTACGTACTGGTAAACGATGCGGACAACGATTCATACTCATCCAGCATGCAGGTGGCATTTCAGGAACTCGAGAGTCAACTGAGCCTGATCGCGGCATTGGACATTCGCGCGGATGTGCTCGAGGATATGCGCACTGTCAAAATTTTTCTCGTTTACAACGTACGTCCCGATGGGGCTGCGTGGTACCACCCGAGCCGGCAATGGCTGATTGACAATGGGCGCAATCCGGAAAAAGCGGAATCGGTTGAAATTGCCAACGCCGTGAATTTCACCAACTGGTCTCGGCAGAACCAGCCATGGATGGTTCTGCATGAATTGGTTCACGGATACCATCATCAGATGATGGGATTCGGTCATATCCCCACCATCGAAGCCTTCATCAACGCACGGGATTCCGGAATCTACCAATCCGTACCATACAATCCTGGCGGGGGCCAACCTCCGTTCCAGCTCGAGGCCTATGCCATGGTGAACGAAATCGAGTACCTGGCAGAGATTTCAGAAGCGTTTTTCGGGGAGAATGACTACTACCCGTTCAACCGATCGGACCTCGAGTCGCATGATCCACAAGGCTACGCGCTACTGATGGACCTCTTCATAAATCCGGTTGGGACCTTTGTTGAGCAACCTCCCGGGGATGTCCTGCCCTCCCTCTATCCCAATCCGGTCCGAGACATTCTCCGTTTCGATTCTGTGGAAACGGGAACCGTGCAGATTTATGACACCACTGGGCGGGTCGTCATGACGCAAGATGTAGGTGGGGGTATCACCAACATTGATGTCAGTACGCTTTCTTCAGGACTGTACTTGGTGCGCATGATCGGCGGTCCCGACCATTCCATGCACCAGAGCATGCAGAAGATCGTGGTTACGCGATAGGGTGACGCTCGTACGTCCCCCGACATGGTCGATTCGCGGTATGAACGACGCCCGCTTGCACATGATGCACGCGTAAGGCGATTCCGCTTTCCTCCCTTCCACGGTGCTGTCTAAAACGCCAGTCGTGGCAGTGGACACAGCTGGTTTCGGAGGAAGCCAGCGTGGGCGTTGAGTGGACGAGAGGCTCGTGACATGAGCGGCAGGCCGCTTCCGTCACCTTCTGATTCATTTCCCGGGACCGTATGGGCTCGGGAAACCGGTTTGTGGTGAACGCGAGGGAATGATTGAAACCGTTGATTCCCTTTATAGCCAGCTTACCGAGGATATTGCCATGCGGCGCATGACAATCATTGCAAGTAGCCACCGCAGAATGAGACCCCTTGATCCACGCATCATATTGTGGATTCATGACATGGCAATTGACGCATACCGAAGGGTCATTCGACAGATAGGAGGCCCCATCTGCGTACAGAAACGTAAAGAGACTTATCCCGATGACAAGTCCGGTCACGAGGCCGAGAAATGGTGTCTGCTTTTTCATCGGCGGCCAACCTACAACCGATCAATGATCGTTTAAAGTAGGAGGATCCACTATAGATGTCTTCCGTTGTATGCGGCACACTTTAGCGATCCCCTCACTCGGGGTACGTCGGCTTCCCATCCAGGAGGTCGTAAGGCGTGACCTAGCCGCGCGCCGACTTCACTGGGGGCATAAAGCCTCTCCCCGTCCCCAAATTGACTTACCGGAATCATGCGCACATTTCTTTTTGCAGCGTTTGCTGCCTTCCTGATGATGGCCATGCCATCGGACATCCAGGCCCAGGATCGTCCTGCCTCCCCTCGCGGAGAAGCCGCTACCCAGATCGGAGATGACTGGCTCGTGGTCGATTATGGTCGTCCCATTCTTCGCGGTCGTACCGGCATCTTCGGAGAAGGCGAGTCCTATGGAGAAGGTGTCCTCGCTAACGGAGAGGTCTGGCGTGCTGGTGCCAACAAGTCCACCCGTTTCATGACCGAACGCGATCTCATGTTCGGTAACCACCATCTCCCTGCTGGCGAATACTCACTTTTCGTGGACCTGGCCGCTGACGGATGGACTCTGATTGTGTCCAGCCACGAAGCGAAAAACAGCGGTCGTGAAGATGGTCCAGGTATCTGGGGCGCCTACAATTATGACGCTGACATGGATGTCTTCCGCACCGCGATGATGATGTCAGAGTCACCCATGAGCATCGACCAATTCTCCATCTTCTTCTCGGATGTGACCGATCAGGGCGGCACGCTGAATATGGCGTGGGAAAACACCATCGCCAGTGTGTCTTTCATGGCTCACTGACCTGACTTGATGCGCTTATTGCGCAGCACGGACGCTCTATACAAAACGACGACCGGCCCGATGTCAAGTCGGGTCGGTCGTTCGTTGTATTGGAGGCCCGGTTGAATGAAAGCGGCCTCGCACAGTCACCTCACATTTCCCTCGAATCGTAGGCCCAGTGCAGTAGGGCCTGGCGCTGACGCGGCCGGCATTTCCAGTCCCCATTGACGCAGTTCTTGCGTAACTGGGCTATGTGCCGCGTCATGGCTTTCCAGCGTTTGACCTGCCGCTCGTCATCTTCGCTTCTGCGTCCCATCCAATAGCGGCAATACCACTGGAACCAACCGCGGGGGTCTTGCTCGTGGATCCAACCCTTCTCTACCCAATACGAGAGAGGCTTTGAGGCATCGACACCGAAGAAATTGAGGTCGTTATTCCGTTTGCCTGGACTCAGACGCGCGTCCACAAACCAGTCCTCTGGAAACTCCTCTCGGCAGTCTGTCATGTATTTACCGCCAAAGATGCCCATCTCAAGCATTTGGCAAGGAGTCAGTTCGGGCTTGAACTCCGGGTGGAAGTTTTCACCAGCCGGCTCGCTCAGTACGTAGGCGTAGCCTTTTTGCATACGGTCATTGACGACGACCGTCTTGGGGCGAAAAGTGTTCGATTCAGCCATCCTGGGTCCGCTTGGAAAGGGATCCTCCCACTACGAGCGCAGCAGAAATGATCATGAGGTTCTTGATGATGTACTGCCCTTCCACGGTCGGTCCGAAGGGGATCAAGCCCTCCTGAAAGGTCACGCCCGACAGGATGACGAGAGGCATGAAGGTGCCCACCATTTGAAGGAATAGAAGCGCAATGGCAATGCGCAGGGTGGATTGGAACAGGAAGCAGATTCCGATGGCCACCTCCCACCAGCCAATCACTGACAGCCAGGTTTCAGCTGAAAGAAGAGGCATCCAATCTACCGTGGCCAGCACCAATGGCGCAGCTGCGGAAAGGCCCATTGGCTTCAGGAGACCAAACCAGATGAAGATGACAGCGAAGGAAAGTCGCACTGCCGGAATGCCCCATTGCTGCATGGTCCCGGCAATGAACTGATCTATCTCTTGGAATCTCTTCATGTCGATGCTCGATGCTAGACCTAGCGCTCTTCTCTGATATAGTTAATCTGGAATCCGTTACCCTCTCCGTCAGAGACATCTACGTGCAGAGCATCCGGCGCAGGCATGGAGTATTGAAGACTACGAGGAAAATCGTGGTCCAAGTTCTCGAAAGTCGCTGTCGAGTCACTACAGTCGACCTATTTGAAAGGTACGGGAAACGCGTTTCCGCCGACCTTTGCTACGAAAAACACCTCGCCGCTCATCTCCAGCAGTCGAAGGGTCTCCTCACCCTCGATGTTACGGGAGTCTGTTCGATAAACGCGCCCCCAGCCCTCCATGGTCTTTTCGCTGACGAACGCCCAATGCTCCACGGTCCGTCGCGAATTTGATTCCGTCTCCCACGTCCCTGCCATCCAGGCTACCGAATCGAGATTGCCGCAAGAAGCTTCCTGAGCAGCAGATGGCAGTGAGGCCATTGCAAATAGGACGATCAACAAGACTCTCATGGTACCTCACCTCCTTTGGATCCGTAGAAAAATACCCATGTCGAAAAGCCGTCCGTACAATCGATAAAACGATGCCACCCTGGCCGGGACTACTCTAGACCCACCGACGCACGGTGGCGACGTACTGTTCGAACTGATCGCCGAACAGCTCCGCCATGACCCGTTCCTCCGGTTCGATCTGGAAACGATTCATGTACGGAATAAAAAGGCCGGTGGCGAAAAGTGGCAGTGCACCCCCCAAAAAAAGCGCCCAGCCAATAAGCACCATGAGCATGCCCAAATACATGGGATTGCGCGTGACGCGGTAAATACCCCAGGTGACGAGCGAAGAGGCATTCCCCGGGCGGTGTGGATTCACCGAGGTTCGAGCCCGCGCAAACGACCAAAAGCCGGCCATGGCAACGAATACACCAGCCGCGGACCACAGTATTGCGCCCAACCGGGATTCAGACCATTGCAGGACAGCAAACTGATCTACATACCAGGCAAGAGCCGCTACGGTAGCGACCACCCCGACAGGAGGTACCTTCAATTCAAGTAATCTCATGGCGTGCCGGGACATCGCACGTACCTGAACACAATCCAACCACCCTGGCCGAGCTCAGATTCTATCTCGTAATGCTTTATGGTGCGTCCGACCATGGGATTTCTCGATTGGCTGGTAATCTACGACAGGAAAGCGTTTACCGATCAACCAACACATGATCGCTCACCCGAGCCACTATCTTTGTAGCCCACCTGCTTTCGTATCCATGCCTCGCCGCTTCCACGTGTATGTCATCGAACTCGACCCCGCCGTCCGGCAGGTTCGGCGATTCCGCGAGGCGAACCCGGCCATGAAGGCACTGACGCCTTGTTTTTACGTGGGCAGTACATGGCGTACACCAGATGAACGATTCGACCAACACAAGCAGGGATACAAGGCCAACCGGTACGCCAAGAAATACGGATTGAAGCTCAGGCCAGACCTGTTCGAGCAGTACAACCCGATCCCATCGCGCACGGACGCAGAGGAATTGGAGGCCTATCTGGCCAACCGACTCAGAAAAATGGGCTCTGGAGTCTGGCAGGGCTGAAACGAATCCGTATGCATCCGGTACTCACCTCCCGGAACCATTCATTATCCCACATTCATGAAGTACATCAAATACATCGCTTCCGGCGTCGTTCTCGGACTTGGCGTCCTGGTTTGGGCCGCTTTCAACAACCACGACGATCCACCAGCGGTCGGCGACCAGGCACCTGAATTCACGCTCGTTTCCAACGAAGGCACCGAAGTGAGTCTGAATGAATACCGCGGCCAGTGGGTCGTATTGTATTTCTACCCCAAAGACTTCACGAGCGGTTGCACCATCCAGACCCGCAACTTCCAGCGCGACATGGAAGAATACGTAGCGCGTGGCGCCACGATTCTTGGTGTGAGTGTAGATGATGTGGAAACGCACGCGTCATTCTGCGAAAAAGAAAGCCTGACGTTCAACCTCCTGGCCGATACCGAAGCGGCCGTTTCTGAGGCATATGGCTCGGTTCGTGGCCTGTCTGAAGTAAAGATGAGTGCTCGTAATACCTTTGTCATCGATCCCGAGGGCAAAGTGGCTGAAGTTTTTCTTGGCGTGAATCCGACTCCCCATTCGGAAGATGTCCTTGCTACGCTGGATCGCCTGCAGACATCCTGACCCATGCAGCCGGCCCCCGACATTCTGATTGTTGGAGCCGGCGTGTTCGGCGTCACCGCGGCGCTTGAACTGACATCACGCGGACACACGGTGGCCCTTGTTGATCAAGGGCCACCGCCGTTTTTGCTGGCCGCATCGTCCGATATCAGCAAGGTGGTCCGCATGGAATACGGATCGGACGCCTTCTACATGCGCCTTGCAGAAGAGGCCATGGAAGGGTTCGACGCGTGGAACGAGTCGCTTTCACGCCCCTTCTATCATGAAACGGGCGTGTTGATGCTTTCCCGCGAAGCGATGCAGCCCGGCGGATTCGAGCATGACTCATGGAAGACCTTGCAGGAACGCGGCCATGAGCCAGAGCGCATCGACTCCAAGCTCCTTTCCGATCGATTCCCGGCATTCGACCCGTCCATGTACACCGACGGATTCTTTCATGCCCGCGGCGGCTGGGTGGAAAGTGGCTCGCTGATTCAGGAGCTTTTCCAGCGGGCTCTTGCCGCTGGAGTGCGTTTCACAGAGGGCATGGTGACCGATCTGCTGTTGGAAGATGGGCGTTGCCTTGGCGCCACACTGGCGGATGGCTCCAGTCTCGAAGCGGGTCATACCCTGCTTGCCTGCGGCGCCTGGACGACGAATCTCCTGCCGGAGCTCAAGCCGTTTTTCCGCTCCTCGGGCCACCCGGTATTCCATCTCCGGCCGGCCGAACCCAAGCGCTTCGCGCCCCCGGAATTCTGCACCTTCACGGCCGACATCGCACACACCGGGTGGTACGGTTTCGCCGTTCATCCCTCGGAAGGCGTCGTAAAGATCGGTCGACATGGTACGGGACTCGATGTGGACCCCGTGGCTGACCCGCGCGAGGTCTACGAATCGGATATTCAGGCGATGTGGGCATTCGTTCGTGAAGCCCTTCCTGCTCTGACGGAAGCGGAACTCGTTTACACCCGGCGCTGCCTTTACGCCGACACGATCGATGCCGACTACTGGCTGGATCATCATCCGGAATATGCGGGATTGTCGGTTGCGAGCGGAGGAAGCGGCCATGGATTCAAGATGGCGCCCATTCTGGGATCATTGATTGCAAACCGGTTGGAAGGCGTCGCTGATGACCGCCTGGTGCGCTTCAGATGGCGCACGGACCGGGCCGCGTACAAAAGCGAAGCCGCCCGTTTCGTCGGATAAGCGCGTGCCACTCGTCCCGTCGCCATCATATCAACCACCTTGGTGGGTTCGCGAACCGCACTGGCACACGATTTTTGCAGCCAAGATGCGTCGAGTCCCCTCTCCCGCCTGGAAACGTCAGCGCATCGAATTATCCGATGGCGATTTTGTCGATCTCGATGTCCTTGGATCGGCATCGCAAACTGGAGTGGTCCTGCTCCATGGCCTGCAAGGATCAACCTCCCGGACCTATATACGTGCGATGGCCGATACGCTGTGGGAGTCAGGTGTAAGCGTCTTTGCGCTCAACTTCCGCGGTTGCTCCGGTGAGCCCAATCGGTTGCTGCGCTCGTACCATTCAGGAGCAACAGAGGACTTGCGTGCCGTCCTGGATACCATAACGGATCGGTGTGAGGTAATTCATGCGGTAGGCTTCAGCCTGGGCGGCAACCTGCTTCTGAAGCATCTGGGGGAGGAAGGGCGTGCCTCGCGCATCAGCCGCGCCGTTGCCGTATCCGTTCCATGCGACCTCAAAGGAAGCGCTCATCAGCTGGCTAGCCCAGGAAATCGGCTCTACATGTGGAATTTCATGCGATCCCTGAGAGCAACAATGCAGCAGAAAGCGGACGCATTTCCCAACCAGGTAGACATTTCCGGCCTCAGGGAAATAAAAACTTTTCAGGCCTTCGATGATCGATTCACGGCGCCGCTGCACGGCTTTCGAGACGCTAACCATTACTGGGCATCATGCAGCAGCATGCACTTCCTGGAGAATATCCGCATACCGACGCTGCTTCTCAACGCCAAGGACGACCCCTTCCTCTCGGAAGGCTGTTATCCGTATGACATCTGTTCAGCATCCTCGTATGTCCACCTTGAGACGCCTGAGCTCGGAGGACATGTCGGCTTTCTGAATGGTGCTCGTTCGTATGCCGAGAAAAGAGCCGTCGAATTCCTCAGCAGTACTGCCGCTACTTGAACGTAGCGTCCAGAAGTGGCCAGACATCGGGGTCTTCGGCTCCCAGTACCCAAATGGAAACACCCCTCAGCCCGGGGTATTCGGCCACCAGATCCAGCTTGGCCTGCATCGATCGAGCGTTTTCCAGGAAGACCCAATGGAATACGCCATACTCCGGCCAGAATCCATAGGTCACGCCATGTTCGGGCAGCCAGATCCGCTCGGCATTGTTGGCCGTCAGCAGGGAGTCGGCCCGGGTGAATTGGACTTCATTGCCTCGCACGCGCACCGCGCCATTCGAAAACCAGTCAGGATGCCAGTAGCCCGAATAGAACGGCAACCCAATTGAAATCTTCTCGATGGGGACGCCCTGCGCCAGCGCATAGTCAAGCATCTCTCTCATCCAGGGCAGACCCGTGATGGGCCCTGGCGCGGTCGGTCCGCCGTGCTGGGCATAGGTCATGAGCGAGATGAAGTCGCCCGCTTCGGCGATCGCTTTCATGTCGAAATTCCCTCGCCAATTGTCCTGCATATACCGAGAAAATCCGCCTTCGGCCGCCTGATCATTGGTTGGCACAACGGCCACGGACGCCGTCATCCCGTTGGCGTGCAATGCTTTCGCAGCCCGCTGGAAATAGGCCGTAAACCGATCCTTGTAGTGACGATCCACGTTTTCGTAATCAAACTGCCATCCCCAGAACCCGTGCTCCAGACCCTCTGCGACCATGAAATCAATGGTCTTCTGCTGGGCCTCCACGTTGTCGAGCAGCGCGTGGATGATGGGCTGATTGAAGCCGGGATTCATGATCAGCGGCATCAGACGCGTGCCCGTTTCGCGGGCTTCCTCGAGCAGCCGCTGCGGCATACCGCCACGGACATTGCCCAGGGAGTCGACCGCATAGACCTGGGGGCTGATCACATCGATCGAGGAAGCCCGCTCCAGGAATGTGCTTGCCCCCCGACGTTCTCCTGACCCTCCGTAGACGATTACTTCCTGCGCCATGCCATCCGCAACCCAAAGCAGGGTCCATACGAATACCAAACAGACATACCATCCCCGTGGTCGCCTCCTTGCAAAGTGACTGCCTGGTAGTTCATTCATCATCGGATCCTCCCAATCTGCCGGAAACATGAAACACGAAGCCTGGACCTGCCCGAAATGTAATCACCACGAGTTCGAGACGGACACCATCCGCACAACGGGTGATGGGCTCTCGCGCTTCTTAGACGTCCAGAACCGCAAGTTCACCGCCGTCTCCTGCACGCGATGCACCTACACGGAATTCTACCGCGGTGGAACCAAGAACCTGGACAACATTCTAGATTTCTTCCTCAGTACGTGATGAGGGTCTGACGAATCTGCTCTTAGCCTTTCAGAAGTTCTCCGAAACGCTATTTTGAAATACAGGAAACCTTCGTTTCCTGCTTCAGCCCTTTCGCCATCCGCGCTTACTGCGAGGCCCCGCATGCCGACAATCATGGACCGCTCCCAACGCCGTTTCCTATTGGTGACGGTCATTCTGGTCTCTCTTCTGTTTCTCTGGATGGTGCGCAGTTTCCTGATCGCACTGTTCCTGGCGGCCATCTTTTCTACCATGGCGATGCCCATGCACCGGATCATCAGGCGGCGTGTCGGTATGCGCCATTCACTGGCTGCATCGTTTTCCCTGCTCATCCTGATCGTTGCCGTCGGGATTCCCCTGTTCGCATTCATGGGTCTGGTCGCTAATCAGGCCATTGAGATCAGCAGTGCCGCGCGACCGTGGATTGAAAATCAGATCATCGAGCTGGGCAATTGGGACGAGCTTCTGCTGGAATATTCATTCCTGGGCTACATCTTTCCCGGTGAAGGTGAGCTCCTGGCCAAGCTGAGCGAATTTACCGCTGCTGCCGGCCGATTCCTGGCAGACAGCGTGGTCGAGGTCACGCGCGGTACGGCAGCCTTCTCTCTGCAGGTCTTCGTCCTACTCTACGCGATGTTCTTCTTCCTGAAGGACGGCCCGAAAATCATGGACCGCATTTTCTACTACATCCCTCTCCCGGAGGCATTCGAGGAAGAGCTGGTCAACCGGATTGTTTCCGTGACGTCTGTCGTGCTCAAAGGATCTCTGGTTATTGGATTGATCCAGGGAGGACTCGCAGGGCTGGCCTTCCTGTTTGCCGGTATTCCAGGCTGGGCATTCTGGACTACGGTCATGGTTGTCCTTTCGCTCATTCCCGCCGTGGGATCCGCACTGGTCTGGATTCCAGCTGCCGTGTACTTGTTTTCCCCGGGGCCCATGGGCGTTGCCATCGTCTTCACGATATGGTGCGCTGTGGTCGTAGGGACCGTTGACAATTTCCTGCGGCCCCGTTTGGTCGGTCAGGGTGCGCGCATGCCGGACATCATGGTGTTGATATCCACGCTCGGCGGCATCTTCCTCTTTGGCGCCGTAGGATTCATTATTGGGCCCATCGTTGCCGCCCTCTTCCTGGGGACCCTCAGTATCTATGGGGAGATATTTTCGGACACCCTGGGCCAGAAACCACGCTCCATGTGGCAAGGAGACCTCGACGAAGCCTTCCGGGCGGAAAAACGACCGACTGAGGAGGACGGACCGAACGAGTCGGCCGACGATGAATCAGCTTCGCCTTCCTGATCGTCGACTCCTACATGATCGATCCTCCGACATTGCCTCGTGCCAGCGCATCATCGTCCAAGAGTACCACCGTGGGGTGGCTGCTGTGGCGCGGCGGACTTTGGTTTTGCGGGGTGTATATCGGATGGGAAGGTTCGGTGCGAATCTGGCGATTCCTGCTGGGCATGGAGTTGCCCGATCCCGTATTCGTGGGTATCGTAATGATGCTTGTTGGAAGCGTCCTCGTGGTCGCCTCACTTATTCTGGAGCGCATTCAAGATGCCCGGTTGGAGGCCGAGATGCTAGATGAATGAATGGATTCGCCGAACCGGTTTTGCCCTGGTTATCCTGGGTTTCCTGATCACAGCCTCTTGGTTCATTGATCCCCTCTGGGAAGTAGTGAGCCACTATCGTCTGCTACCCGTGCCGCTGCAACTCGGCATTGCCATAGCCGCCATCGGCCTCACTGTCTTGATGATCTCCCTGATCGCCGAGCGCTGGGCGGATCGAGAGGCTGATGCCGCTCTGCGTGAAGACGCTCCTCGCCCCCCTTCTTCCTGAATCCTTGCTGAAACCGATATGCTGATCGTTACCACTGACTCGATCCCCGACCATCGCATTACTGAAACCCTCGGCATTGCGCGCGGCAATACCATCCGGGCCAAACACATCGGTAAGGACATCCTGGCCGGCCTGCGCATGCTCATCGGGGGCGAAATCAAGGAATACACCGCCATGCTGACCGAAGCGCGGAATGCGGCGCTTCAGCGCATGGAGTGGGATGCCCAGAACATGGAAGCTGATGCTGTAGTGAACGTCCGCTTCGTGACAAGTCAGGTCATGGCAGGAGCCGCGGAGCTACTTGCGTACGGGACCGCTGTAAAACTTGAGAAGGTCCCTTCTCAGTCCCCTGTGGAATAACTGATTCATAACAGCGTCGAAAGGACGCAGACCACACCATCATCCCGCCCGGATCCATGCGTCGTACCCTTTTACTCGCGGCAGTGAGCTTCATGCTGTTGCCCGGACTTGTTTCTGCCCAAAATGGACCCCAAAACCTTGAATTCTACCCCACGAACATGACCCGAGGGGAGATCATTGCCGAGATGCGGCACTTCTCCTTCGCCCTGGGCGTGCGGTGCGAGCATTGCCACACGCCCAACGAGAATGGTCGAGGATTCGATTTCGCCTCGGACGCCAATCCGAACAAGGAAAAGGCGCGTGTGATGTTGTTTATGACGGATGCCATCAACTCGCAATTCCTTCCCGAACTGGCAGACCGCGAACATCCTGCGGTCGAAGTGACGTGCAAGACCTGTCACCGCGGAACGGTCAGGCCTCGCCTGCTCTGGCAGGAAATGGTCCTGACTACGCACGAGGAAGGGGTAGAAGCAGCCATTGAAAAGCTCGGCGAACTACGAGAGAACTACGACAATGCAGGCGCCTACGATTTCCGCGAAGCAGAGACCAATGTGGTTGCCGAGGAGCTTGCCAAAGAAGGCCGGCATGAGGATGCCATTGCCATCTGGATGATGAATGCCGAGCGGTTTCCACAATCCGACGCGATTCAGGCCGGAATGGCGGAGTCCTTTGAAGCCCTGGGAGATACGACGGGTGCCATACAGGCTTACGAAGCAGCGCTCGAATTGAACCCCAATCGTAACGATGTACGTCGAAGTTTGGCCATATTGAAGGGAGAGTAAGCCTTGGCAGTGCGCAAGAATCGAACGGTTTCTTTAATCTGGACCCTCCTGTGAATCAGCACGATGATCTGCCCATGTCCTCCCGACTCCTGACTTTGCTGGCGCTCTCGCTGGTTGCCCTCCCTGCCTTTTCCCAGGCATCGCTCGAGGCCCTGATCGATGACATCGAACCCTCCGTCATTGAATGGCGCCGGGACTTTCATGCGAATCCGGAGCTGTCAAACAGGGAATTCCGGACGGCAGCCGTCGTAGCAGACCATCTCCATAGTCTCGGACTCGAGGTGGAGACCGAAGTGGCCCACACCGGAGTCATTGGCATTCTTCGTGGTGCCCATCCGGGCCCGATGGTAGCCCTGCGCGCTGATATGGACGCGCTCCCGGTAAAAGAACGGGTCGATTTACCGTTCAAATCCGAAGTGGTCAGTCTCTATCGTGGCGAAGAAGTCCCCGTCATGCACGCATGTGGTCATGACACGCATATCGCGATGCTCATGGGGGCTGCCGAAGTCTTGAGCGCCATGCGCGAAGACCTGCACGGATCGATCAAATTCATCTTTCAGCCGGCTGAGGAAGGCCCGCCCCCGGGAGAAGAAGGTGGCGCGGAGCTCATGGTGAAAGAGGGCGTGATGGAAGATGTCGATGCTGTCTTCGGCCTGCATATCAACGCTGGAACGTACATAGGTCAGATCAACTATCGTCCCCAGGGCATCATGGCCGCGGTTGATGACTTCCGAATCGTCCTCAATGGCAAACAAGCCCACGGCTCCGCGCCTTGGTTGGGCATCGATCCGATCGTTGCAGCCGCGCAGGTAGTGAACAACCTTCAGACCATCGTCAGCCGGAATATGCAGCTGACCAAAGCCGCCGCCGTTGTCACGGTCGGCTCCATCCATGGCGGGGTTCGCTCGAACATCATCCCGGAAGAACTGGAGATGCTGGGGACCATCCGGACGTTCGATCCCGAAATGCGGGAAACCCTGCACAAGCGGTTCCGGGAGATTGTGGGTCACACAGCAGCTTCGAACGGAGCCACGGCCGAGATCCAGCTCCCCTACTCCGCCCACTATCCGGTGACGTACAACGACCCGGACCTGACGGCCTCCATGCTGCCCACACTTGAGCGCATCGCCGGGGCCGAGAACATCAATCTCATTGACGCTGTCACGGGCGCCGAGGACTTTTCCTATTTCGCCCGCGAGGTGCCTGGCCTGTATGTATTCGTCGGCGGCAAGCCGCTGGACGCCCCGGCTGATGAAAACGTCTCGCACCATACCCCGGACTTTTTCGTGGATGAATCCGGCATGAAGCTCGGCCTGCAGGCCTACGTCAACCTGGCCCTCGATTACATGGAGATGGCCTCAACACAGTAGATCGCCATGGCCCGTACTTGCCTCCTTTTTCTATTGCTGGTCAGTGCCTGCTCAGCCCCTCCCGAGTTCGATCTCATCGAAACGACCGTTTCCGAGGTGCACGAGGCATACGAAAACGGCACGCTCGATGCTGAGTCGCTGACCCGGATGTACCTGGACCGCATTGCGGCCCATGACGATACGCTCAACGCCTTCATCCTACTGAATCCCCTGGCCCTTGATCGGGCGCGTGAGCTGGATGAGGAGTTTGCACGTACCGGGCATCTCCGCGCACTGCATGGCATCCCGGTCGTGGTCAAGGACAACTACGACACCTTCGACCTCCCCACGACGGCAGGTTCAGCCGCTCTGGAAGGCATGATTCCGCCGGATGATGCGTGGCAGGTGGCACGCCTTCGCGAGGCTGGCGCCATCGTGTTGGGCAAGACGAACATGGCCGAGTGGGCGTTTTCTCCATTCGTCACCATCAGCTCGATCGATGGCACAACACGCAATCCGTACGACCTTGATCGAGTACCTGCGGGGTCCAGCGGTGGAACAGCTGCCGCCGTGGCGGCCAATCTTGGTCTGATCGGTCTGGGTACGGACACAGGCAACTCCATCCGTGGACCGTCCGGCCACAATGCCCTGGTGGGAATCCGCTCCACCATGGGCCTGACGAGCCGAGATGGCATCGTCCCCCTGTATCTGCGCAATGACATTGGCGGACCAATGACACGCACCGTAGAGGACGCGGTCCGGGTATTGGACGTCATCGCCGGATATGATCCGGCCGACCCGATCACCCAACGCTCCGAGGGATACATGCCGGAGGGAGGCTACCTGCAGTTCCTTGATGCGAGTGGTCTGGAAGGAGCGCGCATCGGCGTCTTCACTCCCTACCTTCGCCCCGACTCTACGCATCCGGATATCCTTGCGCGCATGGAGCTGGTAATCGGGGATCTCGAAGCGGCGGGCGCCGAGGTTGTCAACCCGTTCACCATTCCTGGTCTGTCTTTCGACCCGGCCATCTGGTGCGAGGTTTTCAAACACGACGTGGAAGCCTACTTCGGCACCCGCGAGGCAGACTTCCCTTACGAGCGACTGCAAGACATCATCGATACCGGCCTGTACGCCGACTACATCGAAGGCTCACTCAACGCAACGGCTGCCTGGACCGAGCCGCCCTGCCCTGACCTCTACACCCACGAACCCAACATCGCCTTCCGGGAAGCAATCCTTGCCGCCATGGCATCGAATGACATTGACGCCTTCGTCTATCCCACGTGGAGCTGGCCTGCCCGGGAGATCGGGGAAATGGATTCTGAAGCGGGAGACAACAGTCAGTATCTCTCTCCGCAGTCCGGACTGCCCGCCATCCAGGTGCCCATCGGATACACAGAGGCGGGACTTCCTGTAGGAATGACCTTTATCGGTCGTCTCTTTGATGAGCCTACCCTGATCCGGCTCGCCTACGCTTACGAACAGTCTACCCGTCACAGGGTGCCTCCCTCAGGCTTTTGAGAATCCATTCGCCCATCAGCGCCACTCCTTCCACGTATCGACTACGCCCATGACCCGCTTTCCCGCCTTCCTGCTTCTGTTCGCTTTCGTCCTTTCGGCCTGCGAATCCGACCACTCGGCCAATGAACATGCTGCCATGCACGATGGTGACCGACCTTACGTCGAGCATCTCAATCCGGAAGGCCTGGAAGAACCTGGTCCTTTCTCGGATGCGGTCCGTGTGGGCAACATGCTGTTCCTCTCTGGAAAGATCGGCATCTTGCCCGGGACGCGTACGCTGGCCGAGGGTGGAATTGAAGGCGAATCCCGCCAGACCATGGAGAACATCAAGGCCACGCTTGAACGCTGGGATTCGTCCCTCGAGCGCGTTGTCAAATGCACCGTCATGATCGATGACATCGCCGAATGGGGTGCCTTCAATGAGGTATATGTCGAGTATTTCCCCAACGACAAGCCGGCACGCAGCGCCTTCGGAGCCGATGGACTGGCCCTGGGAGCAGCCGTTGAAGTCGAGTGCATCGCAACCGTAGACTGAGCCTCCCCGCCCTCGCACTGGGCATTTTTGCCGTCCTTTCTTCCGGTGTGACCCGGGCTCAGGAGGCCTCCCGATCCTTCGACATCCTGACGGCTGACAGCGTCACCGTTTTCGGGGACGTGTATGAACCGGCAAACGTGAAGCGCCCGCCGATCATCCTGGCCTTCCACCAGGGTGGTGGAGATGCGCGGGGTGAGTATACACCGATCATTCCGCGGCTGTTGGCTGAAGGGTACGCGGTCATGACCATCGACCAGCGCCAGTGCGGAGGCGTCTTTGAAGGCGTCAACCGAACCGTGGAAGCATTGCCGGATGGCGTGGAGTATGGATTCTGCGATGCCTACCCGGATCTGGAGGCGGCCCTCTCGTACGCCCAGACGCAGGGGTTCGGACGCATCATTGCCTGGGGGTCGAGCTACTCCGCGGCGCTGGCTATTCGTCTGGCCGCCGACCACCCGGAGGAGGTGGATCGCGTCGTCGCTCTTTCCCCTGCAAGCGGTGACCCCATGGTGGGATGCCAACCCATCGAACCAGCCTCCAGACTGGAAGTACCCGCTCTCATGGTCCGGCCGGAACGGGAAGCAGCCATCGATTTCGTGGCTGCCGACCTGGCCGCTTACCGCGACATGGGGCACGATGTGTACATCTCGCCGGGCGGGTCGCACGGATCGTCGATCTTGGTGGAAGCCCGCACGGGCGCATCCACTGAGGAGGCCTGGAACCGGGTCCTGTCGTTCCTGACAGCCGATCGATAGGACATCTAGGCGGAAAGAGCTACCTTTCGGCTCTGTCTGCCCTCCCCGGCTTCCGACCGCTGCCTTGAATACGCTCTTCCGCGCGCTGATCATTCTGTCAGCTGGCGTCTTCGCCCTCACGCTGCCGGTCTACGCCCAGTACGCGTCCTTTGACGATCACGAATTCCGCAGTGATCGTCCGGTGATGATCCAGCGCCTTTCCGGGCCCATCGAGCTGGATGGAGTGGTGGATGAACCTGCCTGGGATGCCATCACCCCGATGCCGTGGCATGTGTACGGGCCCAGCTATGGCGCACCGGCCACGCAGGAGACGGAGTTTCGCGTTGCGTATGACGACTCCTACATCTATTTCTCATGTCGATGCTGGGACTCGGATGCCGACGCCATCCAGACCACCACCTTCAAGCGCGACGCATGGGAAGCCAACTACGATCAGGTCGCCATTGGACTGGACACCTTCAACGACAAGGAAAACACGTTGCTGTTCGTCCTGACGGCTGCCGGCGTCCGCGTTGATGTGGCCATTTTCAATGATGCCCAGGGAGACGCTCCCTTCAATATGTCGTGGAACTCGTTCTGGGATGGCGAGACCACCATCACAGACGAAGGGTGGTTTGCTGAAGTGCGCATTCCGCTGACCAGCGTCCGATTCAACACCGAACAGGACCTGAGTACCATGGGTCTGATGGTGTATCGCTACATCGGTCGCAACGGAGAGCAGCATTCCTACCCGGAGCGCCCACAAAACTGGGGATTCTGGAGCGCCGTCAAACCCTCCCAGAGCCAGGAGATCGTCTTCTCAGGCATCGAATCAACCCGTCCCGTCTATTTCACGCCCTACGTCCTTGTCGGACATGGCCAGACCGCCGAACTCAACGATCCTGAGACGGCCTATGACATCAACAAAGACCCCCAACTCGACGTCGGCCTTGATCTGAAGATCGGGCTGACCCGGAATCTGACCCTTGATCTCACGGCCAATACCGATTTCGCCCAGGTAGAGGCCGATGATCAGCAAGTCAATCTGACGCGGTTCTCGCTGTTCTTCCCTGAACAACGGCTCTTTTTCCAGGAGCGGAAATCGGCATTCGAGCTGAACTTCGGCCAGTCCAACCGCCTCTTCTATACCCGCCGTATCGGGATCAATGACGGCAACATGGTCACCCTTCTCGGAGGTGCCCGGCTCGTTGGGCGCATCGGTCGATGGGATCTTGGGGCGCTGACCATGCAATCGGCCAGCGACGGGGACCTTCCAAGCGAGAATTTTGGCGTCCTGCGCCTGCGTCGCCAGGTCATCAACAACCAGTCCTACGCCGGGGCCATCATGACCTCGCGCATTGATCAGGACGGCGGCGAGAACATCGGGCTGGGAGCAGACGGCATCTTCCGGCTCCGGGGAGATGACTTCCTGACCCTGGCGGCCGTGCATACCTTCGACGAGGAAACGGACGCCGGCATGGATGCCACGAGGCTGCGTGCCCACCTGCGTCGCGAGCGGATCGATGGACTGACGTACGACCTGGAATTCAACCGGGCCGGGAGAGACTACCGGCCTGACCTCGGATTCGAACTCCGTGAGGACTATTCGCAGTACGGCGTGGGACTCGGCTTCGGGCGGGTTGGAGCCGAAGGGCGACGCTTCAAGCGTCTGGAGAGCGGCGTCACCTCCGACATCTACGTAACCAACGAGTCAGGAAGACTGCAGACGAGGGAGACGACCGCCCAGATCTCGGCACTCGGTTGGACAGACGCCACGTCCAGGATCCAGGCGACCTGGTTTGTCGAGAACCTGGACGAAGCCTTTGACCTTTCTGACGATATCGAAATCAAGACGGGACGATACTCTTATCTGGAGACCGCCTACACCTTTAAGTCATGGACCACCAAGCCATGGATCATCAACTCGACCATCACGGCCGGCAAGTTCTTCGACGGAAGTCGCATTTCGTGGGGTGCCTCTCCGAGTTGGAACGTCTCGAGAGTGCTCGAGCTATCCGGTTTCTATCAGTACGACCGGATCACGTTTGACGAACGGGACCTCACGTTCAACGCCCATACGGCCCGCGTCAAAGTCGGCCTGACCTTCAACCGGGCCCTGTCCCTGTCCAGCTTCGTGCAATACAGTTCGGATGCCGACCTCGCGCTGGGCAACTTCCGACTCCGCTACAATCCCCGCGAAGGCAATGATCTCTATGTGGTCTTCAACGAAGGACTCAACCTGGATCGCTTCGATCGGACACCGGTCCCGCCATTCGTGAATGCCCGCATGCTGGTCATGAAATACAGCTACACCTTTGTTCGGTGACCGCGCAACCGCGGGTCTATCAGTTGAGATTCCGCTCCCTCTGCGGTAAATAGGGTGGTCCCTGGGTCCCAGTCATTCGGCCGGCCCATTTCGGACGTCCCCCATCCTGTCCAATCCGCCCTGACCCACCATGAGCCGTTCCTCCACGAGCGCCCGTCTCTCGGTCATGATGTTCCTTCAGTTCTTTATCTGGGGAGCCTGGTACGTGACCGTCGGCATCTTCATGGGAGAGAACGGGATGGGGGCAGATACCCACTGGGCCTATACAGTCGGCCCGCTGGCGGCTGTCATTTCTCCGTTCTTCCTCGGCATGATTGCCGATCGCTATTTCGACGTGGAGAAGGTCCTGGGAGTGATGCATCTCCTGGGCGGCGTAGCCATCCTGGCAGCACCGTTTATGAGCGGTTCGCCCACGGTGTTCATCCTGCTCCTGGCCCTGCACATGCTCTGCTACATGCCGACCATCGGGCTGACCAACACGCTGGCTTTCCACAACATCACGGACCAGGAAAAGCAGTTTCCCCTCATCCGCGTGTTCGGAACGCTCGGGTGGATTGCAGCCGGAGTTCTGGTCAGTCTGGGGCTGAATGCAGAGACATCGGCCATTCCGTTTTACGTGGCAGGTGGCGCTTCCATCCTGATGGGCTTCTTCAGCTTCACGCTCCCCCACACGCCGCCGCCCGCCACCGGATCCGGCTCGGTCACGGCACGGGAAATCCTGGGGCTCGACGCCCTGGCCAAGCTGCGCAGCCGTTCATTCAACGTCTTCATCCTGTCCTCTTTCCTCATTTGCATCCCGCTGGCTACGTATTACAACTTCGCGCCCATCTTCGCCAATGATGTAGAGCTGACCAACGTGGCATTCAAGATGTCCTTCGGGCAGATGTCCGAAGTCCTGTTCATGGTCTTGATGCCGTTTTTCTTCCGGCGACTCGGGGTGAAATGGATGCTGGTCGTGGGCATGGGCGCCTGGGTACTTCGCTATGCGCTGTTTGCTCTCGCAGCCCCGGCAGGCACGGTGTGGATGATCATGTTCGGCATCATCCTTCACGGCATCTGCTATGACTTCTTTTTTGTGACCGGTCAGATCTATGTCGACAAGAAGTCGACCGCCGACATCCGGGGTCAGGCGCAGGGCCTGCTGGTCCTCATCACCCTGGGTCTCGGCATGCTGATCGGTGCCCAGGTTTCGGGATGGCTGAACAACTGGTTCAAGGATGGTGCCGAGGTACTTTCCGCTGCTGACTGGCAAGACTTCTGGTGGATCCCGGCGGCCTTTGCCGGTGCCATCATGCTGTTTTTCACCTTCACTTTCAAAGACGAAGTGAACCGCGACGAGGTCTCTGTATGATGGATTCAAAACGATTTGATCGCCGCTCATTCATGAAAACAAGTGCCCTGGGAGCCGCTGGCCTGAGCCTCTTCCCGATGGCCTGTGCTCGGCCAGACGCTGGTGCAGCTGCATCGGACGCTGCCCTGTTCCATGTTTCCCTAGCCCAATGGTCACTGCACAAAGCACATTGGGATGAGGAGATGACCAATCTCGACTTCCCGGTAGTGACGAAAGAAAACTGGGGTATCTCGGCTGTCGAGTACGTGAACTCGTTCATGAAGGAGGAAAGCCGCGATCCGGCCTACGTGGCGCAACTGAAGGACATCACGCAGAGTGAGGGTATCACCAATGTTCTGATCATGTGCGACGGTGAAGGGCGCCTCGGCGATCCGGATGAAGCCGCTCGTATTCAGGCTGTGGAGAACCACTACCGCTGGGTTGAAATTGCACGCGAGCTCGGCTGCCATTCGATTCGCGTAAATGCGGCATCGGAAGGCGACTGGGAAACGCAACGCGACCTGGCTGCCGATGGGCTCCGTCGCTTGACCGAATTCGGTGCCCAAGCGGACATCAATGTCATCGTGGAAAACCACGGAGGCGTGTCCTCGAACGGCGCCTGGCTTGCCGAAGTGATGCGGACGGTTGATCATCCCATGTGTGGCACGTTGCCTGATTTCGGCAACTTCAATATGGGAGAAGAATGGGGCGGCTGGTACGATATCTACCAGGGGGTTGAGGAGCTGATGCCCTTCGCCAAGGCCGTCTCTGCCAAGAGCCATAACTTCGACGAAGCCGGCAATGAACGCGAGAAGGACTACATGCGCCTGATGCGCCTGGTCCTGGACGCGGGTTATCGCGGCTACGTGGGTATCGAGTACGAAGGCGATGAGCTTTCCGAACGCGATGGCATCACCGCTACGATGAATCTGTTGAATCGCTGCCGCGAAGAGCTGGCAAGCGAATATTCCTGATACTGACTGCATGCGTCCCCTGACTCCATGACGAGGACGCCCACCTATTCCTGATCTGACATGAACCGTTTCCTGATCCTGATTGCCGGACTGGCGCTCACCATGACCGCGTGCCAGCCTGCAGAAACTGACGAAGCCATGAGCGACGATGCCGCCGCCACCGAAGCTGAATGGGTATCACTTTTCGATGGTGAGACGTTTGACCACTGGCGCGGCTACAAACAAGAGGCCATGCCCGAAGGCTGGATTGTTGATGACGGCGCCATGTACGCTTCCGTCCCTGAAGCAGGCATGGACATCGTCACCCGAGAATCCTTCACCAACTTCGACTTTTCCTTCGAGTGGAAAGTGGAGGAAGGCGGCAACTCCGGAGTAATGTGGCATGTCGATGAGTCAGCCGGCGACTACCCCTGGCTGACCGGACCGGAATACCAGTTGCTGGACGATGCGGCTTACAACGACGGAGCCATCGGCAAAAACAGCGCTGCTTCGAATTACGACGTCCAGGCTCCCAGCGAAGCCGTTTCGCGGCCGGCCATGGAGTGGAACGAAGCACGCATCGTGGTCAGCGGCCCAAACGTGCAGCACTGGCTCAATGGTGTGATGGTCGTCGAGTACGAAAAGGGGAGCGAGGCCCATATGGCCGCTGTAGCGGAATCCAAGTGGACGGGGTACCCGACGTACGGCACCACCGAAACGGGCCATATCGCCATCCAGGGTGATCACGGCGCGGTTTGGTTCCGCAACCTCCAGATCAAGCGGCTGGACTGAGTCCGCGTATCGGATGGTGCTCTCGTATCCTTTTAGGGCGACGGATTAATCGAAAGCTTCGAGCACGTAGTTCTCACCTGTCGTGTGCATCCAGTGCATCCAGTGTCATGATGCACCATGTCGCCGACAATGCTTACGGCATTGAGTTGGCGCCGCCTTCCACGCGGCGATAGCGGGTCATTTCGCCACGACCATCGAATGCTACTACGTCGAAGGCTTGGTAGTCAGCAGGATCACCCTGCTCCATCCCCGGGCTTCCGATCGGCATGCCCGGAACAGACAGCCCTTTGATTTCAGGACGCTCCTCAAGCATGCGGAGTACATCCTCTGCCGGGACGTGCCCTTCCACGATATACCCGTCGATCATGCCGGTGTGACAGGACTGCAGATTTCGCGCCATACCATTCTGTCTCTTTACCTGTTGCATATCGCTGGTCTTGCGCACCTCGACCTCGATTCCTGCTGCACGCACGTGCTCAATCCACTGACCACAGCATCCGCAATTGGGGTCCTGGTAGACAACCATGCGGGTCGTTTCTCCACCCGACTGAGGCGACATGACAATGAACAGGCCAGCTACGGCAATCAACAGTGTGCTGGCCAGAACGATGACAGATTTATTCACGGTGGGTCCTCATACTTCGTCTCGTGGTAGGGGTCAAATCTAGCGCCTACCCGTTTGTTTCGCACGCGCCGTTACAGAGCCCCGACGCAAATACTTCGTACCGTACATTGAGGCTTCTATTCCATTCTTTCGTGCTCGCCATGCGCCGCCTTTTACTCGCCTTCTTGATCGTGCCCTTCTTCAATGCCTGCACCCCGATAGAAGAGGTGCCCCAGATGCTGACCGATCCATCATGGGAATGGCAGTACCAGGACTCAACCGCATTCTTCATCGGTATTCACGCGGTGAGTGAGTCAACGGTCTGGGCAGCGGGCGCCAATGGCAGGGTCGTACGAACCGCTGATGCCGGTGCAACGTGGTCCACGATGTTTGTACCGGGTGCGGACTCCATTCAGTTTCGCGACGTACATGCCTTTGATGACATGAATGCGTTCGTTCTGTCCATTGGGAATGGTACCGACTCACGCATCTACAAGACGAGCGACGGTGGTGAAAGCTGGGAGCTCTCCTTTCAGAACGAAGACGAAAACGCTTTCTTCGACTGCTTCTCCTTCTGGACTCCCGAATCTGGCTTCGCCTTTTCGGATTCATTCGAAGGTGAATTCACCCTGATCAAGACCGAAGATGGGGGCGTCACCTGGCCACGTATCGACCCGACCCTCGTTCCTGATGCGCGCGATGGGGAAGGAGCATTTGCCGCCAGCGGTACATGTGTGCAAACCTGGGAAGGAGGAATCGGCTGGTTTGCCACAGGCGCTTCTGCAATCGACACGCGCGTCATCCGCACGGCAGATTATGGAGCATCGTGGTCCGAGTCCATTACGCCCATTGCCAGTCTAACCGGATCCGAGGGCATTTCAACGATGAGCATCCTGGATGCGAATAACGTAGCTGTAATGGGTGGTGATTTCACCCAGCGTGACTCCATTTACGCAAATGTGGCGCTTTCCTCAGACGGCGGCGAGACCTGGACACGTGCTTCCTCAGCGCCCATTGGAGGCAGTGTCTACGGATCGACCTATGTACCCGGTGCAGCCACACCGACACTGATTGGGGTTGCTCCCACCGGAACGGCGTACACAGCTGACAACGCCACTTCGTGGACACGGATCGACGACACGAATTTCTGGACGATCTCTGCTGTATCGACGCAGGGCATCTGGGCGGCCGGTCCTGGAGGGGTCGCTCGGTTGATAAACGGAACGAACGAGTAAGCATACGGCCCGAACACATGGCCTCTATTGCCGCCATTCTGGACCAGACGCCCTACGCTGACCTGCTTCGAGAAGTGGGTCGAGTTGCTGAACAGGCAGGTATCGAAACCTACGCCGTTGGCGGCACCGTGCGTGATGCGCTGCTCGGACGTTCGACCACCGATATCGATTTCGTGTGTATTGGCGAAGGCTCTGGATTAGCCTTGGCTTCCGCAGTCAAACAGCACCTGGGTGGATCGGAGGTTCACCGATACGAAAACTTCGGGACAGCAGCTGTCCGACTCCATGCGACCTCGACGCGGGACGAGCTGGTCCTGGAGTTCGTTGGTGCTCGAAAAGAGAGTTACGACCGGCACTCACGCAAGCCTGCGATAGAATCCGGGTCCATGGAGGATGATCAACGTCGGCGGGACTTCACTATCAATGCCCTTGCTGTGGACGTTCGTCCGGGTGCATTCGGCTCGTTAGTCGATTCGTTTGGAGGAGTCGCTGACCTGAATGCCGGTATCCTGCGGACGCCCCTTGATCCGGAGAAGACCTTTGATGACGATCCGCTTCGCATCATTCGTGCTGCCCGTTTTGCGGCGCAGCTTGGATTCGAGATTGATCCGGTGACCTTAGCTGGTATGCGATTGCGTGCGGAACGTGTCACCATGCTCTCAGGCGAACGGGTGAGCGATGAACTCAATAAAATCCTCTGCTGCGACAAACCATCAGTTGGATTCAGATGGCTTTACGAGGCCGGGGTGCTACATCATATCCTACCCGACCTGGTGGCCCTGCAAGGGGTTGAGACCATCGACGGTGTCCGTCACAAAGACAACTTTTTTCATACGCTGAAGGTGGTCGACAACCTGGTCGAGAGTTTTGAAGGCAAGCACTGCCCGGATACGCTTTGGCTGAGGTGGGCAGCCTTGCTGCACGACATCGGGAAAACATCATCGAAGCGATACACCGAAGGGATCGGGTGGAGCTTTCACGGTCACGAAGAACGCGGGGCCCGAATGGTGAAGAAAATCTTCAAGCAGCTGCGTCTGCCGGTGGACGAACGCATGAATTTTGTCCAGCAAATGATCCGACTGCACCATCGCCCTGTTGCGCTCGTTGATGACCACGTGACCGATTCGGCCGTCCGGCGCCTCTTGTTTGACGCAGGCGAGGACATCGAGGATTTGATGTTGCTTGTCCGCGCAGACATTACGTCGAAGAACCCTCGGCGCGTGCGACGCTACTTGAACGCCTTTGATCTCGTAGAAGAGAAATTCAAGGAGGTCGAAGAGAAAGACCATCTGCGCAACTTCCAACCGCCAGTAGACGGCGGAGAGATCATGCAGGTGTTGGGCATTCCTCCCTCGCCTGCCATCGGGGTAATCAAGAACGCAATCCGCGAGGCCATCCTCGATGGCAAGATCCCCAACGAGCATGACGCGGCGTACGCCTACATGATCGAGGTCAAGGACGAGTTACTTGCCGAACTGGACGAAGATGATTTCAGGGATCGGCGCTGAGCGCGCATACCAGTGCATCCCGAGCAGAAAAGCGTCGTAGACCCCACCCAGCGTTACCGATCAAGGAAACGCTTTCGATAACTTCAGCTAATCCAACTCCATTGCATGACCATGGCAGACCTGCTTCGCGTCATCCTCTCCGTCATCATTCCACCGCTGGGCGTCTTCTTCAAAGTCGGATTCGGCTCGCACTTCTGGATCAATATCCTGCTGACCCTGCTCGGCTATATCCCGGGATTGGTCCACGCCATCTGGGTGCTCGCGAGCCACAAGGACTGATCGATCCGGGGTTTAAGACGTACGATTTGTCCGGTCACGAGCCGAACGGGTTCGCTTGCATCGTTCGGAACAGTACACCACGGCATCCCAAACGTCGGCCCACTTCTTGCGCCAGGCGAAGGGGCGCTCGCAGACAGGGCACACCTTGGTAGGCAGGTCCCGCTTTTTGCGCATCTTGGGCATGGGGACCGACAGAGCTTTGTATTCTCTGCTTATCCCGCTACTTCTTCCTTGACCGGGCGGATGTCCCACATCAGCATCTGCTCGATGTCGGCATAATCTTCTTCACCATCCACATCCGTGAAGGAATAATCTCCCATCTTTTCGCGCTGCATGGGCGAGAGCAGTTTCCAGCTCTGTCCTTCCTGGTCTTTGAATTCAGCCGGGTACGGATTTGTCACGCGGTAGGAAGGGTGGTACGACTTGTACGTCTTCTCTCCTTCGTACAGGGCGGCTCGGCGGGCGCCTGCCATCGTAGCACTTTTACCTGTCACCTTGAACGGGGTGATCGTGATGCTCGCAACAAAGAAGCCGTCTTCCTGCTCCAGATATTCCGGGCGCATGACTTTGAAATCACCCGGATGAGGATATGCGCTACGTTCGTTGAAGTCCATGATGGTGCGGGACATGTGCTGGTGGATGGTACCCCTGCTCCGGTAAATCCGTTTGTGGAAAATCCGACAGGGGAAAGGACGCCGTTGTACCTGTAAACCGGTATCGGGTTCGTGATCAGGTCCGAGAAGATCGTGCAAATCGGGGATTTTTAAAGCTGCAAGCTTAATGCCGTTATTGGGCTTGCTTAAATGCCGTTATTGACCCCTCGCTGAACGCCGCTGTGGAAAAGTATGTGGACGGCATTTGATTGTCCACAGGGCATACGAGCCAATAACGGTCATCACCTTTTCCATTATTTGAATTTGGGAATATTCATGATGCCGAAAGGGCCGTTCACACCCCGTTCTGTGGGATCTTGAAGAGACGATGTAAATGTGGACAAAAAACAGTTGCATAACGGCCATTCCACTCATTTATTGGTATCAGCACCAGCCGCCACTTTGCACTTTTCGGTTCATGGCACTCCCTAGCCTGCCATGAACCGTTATTTTTCTGGTCCCACCGGATGGCAAATTGGCGCGCTTACGCCCTGAAAGCGGTCCCACCGTCGTCTGTATAAAGGCTTTAAATCGGCCCAGCACGACTCCTCCGCCCCCTCCGGTCTGTGCTGCGATACCTGCCCGGTATCAACCCTACATAAAGATACACCCCATGCGTGTGCACCGCCGCGTCGGCTCGCCCGGCCAGCCCTGCATGCGAAAATTGAAGAGTTGCCATGCCTGAAACCAACCGGGATTCCTTGTTCGGAGATGAGACTACGATGGACGTGACGCTCGGTCTCACCATCGACCGCGTATTTTCTACTGAAGGGAAAGACCCTTTTGATTCTGTTGAGTGGGAAACGCGCGATGCGTCCATCAAAAACCACACCGGCAAAGCCATTTTTGAGCAGACCAATGTCGAATTCCCGGTCGGCTGGAGTCAGCTGGCCACCAACGTGGTCACCAGTAAATATTTCTACGGTGAGCTGAGCATGAACGGCACCCATCCCAGTGAAGGGGGTCGTGAAAACAGTCTGCGCCAGCTGATTCATCGCGTAACGAGAACGATTGCTGACTGGGGAACGAAGCAAGGCTACTTTGCCTCGAAAAAGGATGGTGAAACGTTTTATCAGGAGCTGACCTGGTTGTGTGTCAACCAGTACGGTGCGTTCAACAGCCCGGTCTGGTTCAACGTGGGCCTGAACCAGCAGTATGGCATCAAGGACTCCGGCGGCAAGACCATCTTCGGATGGGACCGTAAGAAGAAGAAAGTTGTCCCGGTTGATCCGTACATCCGTCCGCAGGCTTCGGCGTGCTTCATCATCTCCGTCGAGGATTCTATCGACGATATCTGGCAGCTCATGGGCGAATCCGCTCGCCTGTTCAAGTTCGGATCAGGAGTGGGTGCTGACTGGTCCAAGCTGCGCTCCAGCCGTGAGAAACTCTCCGGCGGCGGCGTTCCTTCCGGTCCCGTTTCCTTCATGAAGGTTCAGGACGCGACGGGTGGAACGATCAAGTCTGGTGGCAAGACGCGCCGCGCAGCCATCATGCAGACGCTCAAGAGCTGGCATCCCGACATCATGGAGTTCGTCGAGGCCAAGCAGGAAGAAGAGAAAAAAGCCTGGGCTCTTATTGAGGAAGGCTACGACGGAAGCTTCAACGGGCCGGCCTACGGCTCAGTGGCATTCCAGAACGTCAACCAGTCCGTTCGTGTGGATGACGCTCTCATGGCTGCAGCCGACGACAACGCGGCCTACGCGCTGCGTGCGGTAAAGGGTGGTGAGACGATCGAGGAAGTGGATGCCGCAGGGATCCTGGAAAAAATTGCTGAAGGAACGCACGTCTGTGGCGATCCGGGTGTCCAGTACGAAGACACCATCCAGCGCTGGCATACGTGTAAGAACTCGGATGCCATCAACTCGAGCAATCCATGCTCTGAGTACATGTTCTTGGACGATTCGGCCTGCAACCTGGCTTCGCTGAACCTGCGCAAGTACCAGAATGCAGACGGCGGCTTTGATGTAGCGCGCTTCCGCGCCGCGGCCCGTATTTACATCACGGCCATGGAGATCCTGGTGGATAATGCCGGATATCCTTCTGCCCCAGTAGCCGAAAACTCCCATCTCTACCGTCCGCTCGGTCTCGGCTTTGCCAACCTCGGTGCGCTCCTGATGTCGATGGGCCTGCCTTACGACAGCGACGAAGGACGCGCCGTGGCTGGTGCCGTCATGGCCATTGAGCACTGCGAAGCCTACGCTCGTTCTGCCGAGATTGCAGGCAACCCGAAGATCGGTGCGTTTGAAGGCTACGAGGCCAACCGCGAGCCATTCCTCGAGGTCATGCGCATGCACCGGGACGCCGTGGACACGATCCACACGTCGTGCCCCGACTACTTGTTCGAAGCGGCACGCGAGTCGGCCGACCGCATGGTAGCACTCGGCGAAGTACACGGGTACCGCAATGCGCAGTCCACCGTGCTGGCCCCTACCGGTACCATCGGCTTCATGATGGACTGCGACACTACCGGTGTTGAGCCTGACATCGCTCTTGTCAAGTACAAGCTTCTGGCGGGCAAAGGCGATGGCATGTTGAAGATTGTCAACCGTACCGTACCCGAAGCACTCGAGCGCCTGGGCTACAAGAAGAAGGAAATCAAAGCCATCATTGACCACATTGATGAGCAGGATACCATCGAAGGGGCACCGGGCCTCAAGGATGAGCACCTGCCTGTGTTCGACTGCGCCTTCAAGCCGTTCAACGGTGAGCGCTCGATCCACCACATGGGTCACATCAAGATGATGGCCGCTACGCAGCCCTTCATCTCGGGCGCCATCTCCAAAACGGTCAACATGCCGGAGAGCACGACGGTCGAAGAGATTTCGGACGCGTACATGCAGGGTTGGAAGCTTGGCCTGAAAGCGGTGGCCATTTACCGCGAAAACTCCAAGCGCAGTCAGCCACTGGCCACGTCCAAAGGCGGCAACACGAAGGGCGCAACAACCGAAGTGGCTTCCGGAGACGGCCAAGCCACTACGGTCGAACCGGAAGTCAAAGTGGTCGAGCGCGTCGTACACAAGTCGGTTCGTCACCGTCTTCCGGATGAGCGCCCGTCGCTGACCCACAAGTTCTCGATTGCCGGACACGAAGGATACCTGCACATCGGCATGTACCCCGACACAAAGATGCCGGGTGAGATCTTCATCACGATGGCAAAGGAAGGATCGACCATTTCCGGTCTGATGGATGCCTTCGCCACCTCGATCTCGATCGCGTTGCAGTACAACGTGCCCCTCGAGGATCTGTGCAACAAGTTCAGCCACATGCGCTTTGAGCCGAACGGGTTCACGAACAACCGGCAGATCCCGATTGCCAAGTCCATCATGGACTACATCTTCCGCTACCTCTCCATGCGCTTCCTCTCACAGCCCGATGTAGAGCCGAAAGCCGAGGAGCCAGCAGCGGAAGAACCAGCCTCGGACCTGGAGCAGATCGACATGTTCACGGCAGAGCCGACCGATTCGACGGTCGATCCGCTTGTGGGCGATACGGTAGAGGACTTCTTGGGACGTTCAGGTGCCGTCGAGACTGCTACCGCTACGGCGACGGCGGTAGCAACGGCCACCGAGACCGAGGCCACCTTTGCCAACCAGGAGGATGCACCTCCGTGTTCAAATTGCGGCAGCATCACGGTGCGCAGCGGGGCGTGTTACTCATGCCCGAACTGCGGTAACACCAGCGGATGTGGATGACCGCACTGACATCCCGCCCCGCGCACGGGAGCGCAGGTCGGGATAATTCACCTCAGGATGTGGGCATCAGTATCACATCCGGTTAACGGGGAGCGCCCGGCGGTTGGTGGGACCGCCGGGCGCCTTTTTTTGTAGAGACCGTTCCTCATCACAGGATGACGTCGGGAACGTCATGAAAAGCGGCCCCAACAAAAAAAGCCGCCGCTCGCGGGGGTGGATCACGATTCACTCCGAAGAACCAGATCCGACCCGCCGCAAACGCCGGCACCTATAGAAACGCAAAGGTGAGGGTCTTTCACGACATCCGTCCGAATTCGTAACCTGACGCTCGGGTGGACAACGAAACAGCCCACGTAAACATCCTTGATTCCATGGCCCGCTTTCAAAACAAGACTGTTCTCATCACTGGCGCCAGCTCCGGCATTGGCGAAGCGGCGGCGTATGCGTTCGCTCGTGAAGGCGCCAAGGTATTTCTCGTTGCTCGGCGCAAGGATCGAGGCGCGGCAGTAGCTGCACGGATCCGGGAAAATGGAGGGACAGCCGTCTTTCACCAGGCTGACATGGCCGATCGGTCCCAGATCGCGCAAATGGTGGCTGACTGTGTGGCAGAATTCGGTGGTCTCGATATAGCATTCAACAATGCTGGAATCGACGGTGTCTTCGACGTCAATATTCCGGATCACCCTGAGGATATCTGGGATGACTTGCTGGCGATCAACCTGACTGGCGTATGGTTCTGCATGCGCCATCAGATTCCTGCCATGCTGGCGCAGGGAGGAGGTGCCATTGTCAACATGGCCTCGATGGCCGGCGTAAAGGGCTTCCCCGGCAGCTCAGGATATGCCGCCAGCAAGTTCGGCGTGGTCGGTATCACGAAAGCCGCTGCGCTGGAGTATGCAGATCAGGGCATCCGTGTCAATGCCGTGTGCCCGGCCGTTATTCGTTCGGAAATGGCTGACCGGGTATTTGGAACCGACGAGGCCGTAAAAGAAGCCGAGGCCGCGTCTTGGCATCCGATCGGCCGAATCGGTGAGCCGGAGGAGGTTGCCGATGTCGTTCTTTGGCTGGCCTCCGACGAGGCTTCGTTCGTCACAGCCGAAACCATCCAGATTGACGGTGGCCTCGGAGCTTGAGAGCCAGATGAACCGCCGCTGAGGACCTGATTCTCCCGGAAAAACCTCGGGGCGCATTCGATAGACGTCAAACTATTCATTGGCGTCTCGCACGAACAATCGAGGCCAGATCAGTTTTGCCATAACAAAATGTCCTGTAGACTCGTTATGGTAGTCACGAACCGACAGAAACTTAATTTTCGCCCCCGGTTGTAGACCCCATGGGAACGTTTGTCAAAGAGTACGGGCTGATCGCGATCCTCACCGCGGTCGCACTGAGCGGGTATTTCCTCATCGGAGATCGAAGAGGAGACATCATGGATTATACGCTGGACATGATCGGAACCCGCCTCGTGGAGCTGGCTCAGGGAGAAAACGAGAAAGAGGAAATAGCCCGCCAATTTGCGGCATTTTCTGATCGGGTTGAGCGGAACGAAATAGCCCCAGAGGCCATCGAGTCTGTGGCCGCCAATGTGCTGAATCTTCGCGCCCGAGGGGCTGCGATCACACCGGACGAAGCAGCACTAATGCTCTATCCCGAGCCTCCAACATCCTTACCCTCACCAGCTGATTCTTTGATCACGCAGTCGAGCACCTATGGTTATCCCTTCGCTACTTCCCCAACCAAGCGCGTTGACGTGAGTGAGCTGGGAGATCGCATCACGCACATGTTCGAGATTGCAGATGCCGTTGGTAGGCATTCGGACGCTGGGGAATCCCATGTTCGCTTCGCTCGTGATGAACACGGCGTTCATGTTGTCCTCGACCCGAAGGTAGAGGTGTTTTTTGAAACCTCTTCGGCTGAAGACCTCTACGCCGAAGTCAGCGAGAAGGAATGGGTGCGCTGGGAAGCGAACCTGGCAGAGCAGCAGGAGCGACAAACCAGGCGCCTCGAGCGTCAGGCAGAACGTCTGGCCGCCCTAGAAGCGATTCAGACGGGGCCCTTGGATGAATCTGAAGCGCGAAAACTGGATGCACTGAAGCGAGTGCAAAACCTGGCCTTGATGGGTGCCACCACTGACCTGGACACGCTCGTCTTTCATCAGGAGGTGGAGTCGCTTATTGAAGGGCTCACGTTTGAGATTCAGACGATGATGGAAGGGGACATCGGGGACGTCATCGGCAGCTCCGGATCCATCAGGGTGATGGTGCACTCGGATACGACCTCGCATCGTTAAAACGATAGGTCTGGTCGCCGAGGAAAGCCCTCTTCAGGAACGCACGTGGGGATTGGACCGTTCATGGGCCGCTCATCCATTTTCGACCCACCTCATTCTCCCCTTATCCGATGAAAGTTGCCAAGCGATTCCGCTGGGAAGGCGCCCATCGACTGCCCTGGCACGAAGGCCGCTGTCGCGATCTGCACGGTCACTCCTACGAGATGTTCGTGGAGGTCGAGGGAGAGCCGGATGAACAGGGAATGCTCATCGACTTCAAGCACATCAAACGCGCACTGGCGCCACTTGTAGATGAGTGGGATCACGCCACGGTGGTTGCCGAGAACGACGCGAAGCTACTTGGCATCATGCAGGAAAGTGGGTGGCGACACGTCGTGATACCCTACGATACGACGGCTGAAAACATCTGCGTCTTTTTCGCCGATCATCTGGTCAATGAACACCGTGATCTGCTGGAGGCGCGCAAGATCCACACCGTTCGTGTCCGGATTGCGGAAACCGAAACGTGCTACGCTGAAGTCGAGCGGAATCTGAACGGGTAAGTACGGGAAGCAGCGTGGAGCGTGTCCCGAGGTGGCGGATCAAGGAAAAATGCCCATTTCAGCATAGGTGACCGCCACTTTGTCGATCGCATTGATGAAGGCTGCGGTTCGCATGTCGGTCCCTTTGGAAAGTGCAATCTCCCGCGTTTGCTGATAAGCGGTCGACATGGTTTCCTCGAGGCCAGAATTGACAAGATCAACTTCGTCTGCACCGGCCGTGAGGCGCATCATTTCAGCAGGCGAAATCTCCACGTTCATGGCATTGGCCAGTGCCTTGACGATGCGCTCGTTCGATGACTGTTCGAATCGTTTGCTCATGCGGCCGAACCGAACATGGGACAAGTTTTTGAGCCACTCGAAATAGGACACCGTCACTCCCCCTGCATTCAAGAAGACGTCTGGCAGGAGAAGCACGCCCTTCTCAAGCAAGATGGCATCGGCATCAGCCGTGACCGGGCCGTTGGCTGCTTCGGCTACGATTTTGGCCTGAATGCGAGGTGCATTCTCTTTGGTTATCACACCTTCCAGAGCGGCCGGGATAAGAATGTCGCACGGTAGCTCAAGCGCCCTTGCAGTCTCCGGGATATCTGTTGCACCCGGAAAACCGAGGATCGACCCCGACTCCTTACGATGTGCCATCACGGCCTCAAGATCGAGACCATCGGGATTATGGATAGCCCCTTCGTATTCGGCAAGTCCAACGAGCAGCGCTCCACCCTCCTGCATGTATTTGGCGGTATGGTATCCCACGTTTCCCAGACCCTGAACGACTACGGTTTTCCCTTCGATACCGGTTTCGAGGCCTCGGTTGGCCATGTCCGTTTCAAACGAAACACTTTCCCGGATACCGAAAAACACGCCACGGCCCGTGGCTTCGGTCCGACCACGGACACCACCCTGGGCAATAGGCTTTCCTGTCACGCACGCTTGGGCCGTCAAGGGATCATCCGTCAGGGTGCGGTATGTGTCGACGATCCAGGCCATCTCCCGCGCTCCAGATCCATAATCCGGGGCCGGTACGTCCTTGCCCGGGCCGATGAAATTCTTGGCGAACAGCTCGTAGGTATAGCGCCGTGTAATCCGCTCGAGTTCAGATTCAGAATAGTTGTTCCGGTCAATCTGAATCCCTCCTTTACCACCCCCGAACGGAACGTTGACAATGGCACACTTGTACGTCATCAACGTTGCCAGTGCAGCCACTTCGTCTTCGTTTACGGCCATGCTGAAGCGGATACCCCCTTTGGTAGGCAGCTTATGGTGGCTGTGCTCGGCACGCCATGCCTTTATGACGTCGATGGAGCCATCGTCCCGAACCAATGGGAATTCCATTTTGTAGACGGAATTACAAATGGAAATCTGCCTCAGGAGTCCTTTCGGATGATCAGTCAATGCAGCTGCTTTGGCGAACATGCGATCAACCTGTTGCAGGAAGCTGGGATGGGATGCCATATTGGGTCTTCTTGGAATTGGTGTGGTAGCAAAGGGGTAGAGAGAATCAACGTCCTTACCTTGAGAGATGCAACGCGATTTGTCCGGAAATATCCCCGCTCCGTCGATGCCCCGAACCTGCTTCCTGATCGGTCATCCTATCGGCCATTCGCTATCCCCGGTTATCCACTCGGCGGCCTATGAATCCCTCGGGATGGACTGGCATTATGCGGTGATGGATGTCCTAGAAGAAAACATTGATGCCGTGCTCGCCGGCATCGATGGCGATAAGGTTGTCGGCATCAATGTTACAATTCCGCACAAACAGGCCGTTTTTCGTCGAGTGGACTCGCTGACGGATACAGCGCGAGCCGTTGGTGCAGTCAATACCGTCTATCGGCGGGATGGCAAACTGGTTGGTGACAACACGGATGTAGCGGGCTTCATGTCACCTCTGCACCTACTCGCAGACCGTGACTGGTCTTCCGTGTCAGCACTCATCCTGGGAGCGGGTGGGGCAGCGCGCGCCGTTGCCCATGCCCTTACCCAGGTCATGGGATGCTCACAAGTGGCGGTATCGGCGCGCCGGGAAGCAACGGCGCGCGCCATTGCAAACGTCAACGTCATCGACTGGGACGAGCGTCAAGGCGCTGCAGAAAGAGCACACCTGATCGTGAATACCACACCGGTGGGCATGAATCCGCAGGCCAATGCCTCCCCCCTTCCGGACACAACAGCATTCTCTCCTCGTCACATCGTCTATGATCTGATATACGCACCGGAAGAGACGCAATTGATGGCTCTCGCCTCATCGCAAGGTGCCCACACGATTGGAGGCTTACCCATGTTGATTGGACAGGCTGCGGCTGCATTTCGGATCTGGACGGGTCACGACATGCCACTCGAACCGGTCAGAAAAACTCTCCGGGATCACCAAGCCCTGCGAGGGAATTCGTAAATTCGCCGTCCAAACCTTGGAGATCGACCATGCTGCCTCCTGCAGTTGACAGCCTGCTGACGGACGAAGCGCTCTCGGAAGCACCCCTCGCCCGTTCGAAGACCATCCCTTCCGCGTGGTACGTGGATCCGGCTTTCCACGCATTTGATCGCGATGCCGTGCTGGCCCGCACATGGCAATACGTCGGTCCAGCTTCACGCGTACGGAACCATGGTGATTTCATGAGTGACGTTATCGCTGGCAATCCCATCGTGATCGTCCGCACGAAGGACGGCGAATTGAAGGGTTGGTTCAATGTGTGCAAACACCGAGGGGGTCCGCTGGCCATGGAGGAGTGTGGGCATTCCAAAGTGCTGCAGTGCAAATACCACGGGTGGACCTATCTCCTTGACGGCGCGCTGCGTGGTGTACCCCGTTTTGACCGTACCGAGCTATTCGACAAGAAGGACTTCAGTCTCGACCCTGTGGCAGTCCACGAATGGCAGGGGATGATCTTCTGCTGTATTGAACCCGGGCAGGCGCCCCCGTTCGAAGAGGTCTTAGCAGGGATCGTCGAACGCATCGCACCGCTGGAGCTTGGGGGCCTCGGGTTCCACCAGCGGGACCGATACGATGTGAAAGCCAATTGGAAGGTGTATGTGGACAACTACCTCGAGGGCTATCACATTCCTCTGGTCCACCCGGATCTGTGCGATGTACTCGATTTCCGTTCTTATCAGACGGATACCATGGAGCACTATTCCCTTCAGCACAGTCCCTTGAAGGACGACGACAATATCTATGGTTCGGCCAGCGAGCAAGCCTTCTATTATTTCATCTACCCGAACATCATGTTGAACATCCTGCCGGGACGTCTTCAGGTGAATCGGGTGGACCCTCAGGCCTGGAATGCGTGCCAAACCGTGTTCGACTACTACTACACCAGCGAAACCCTTGCTGCCGACCCAGGACGTATCCAGGCAGATCGTACGTTCAGCGACCAGGTTCAGGCTGAGGATATCGACATCTGTGAACGGGTCCAGGCAGGCCTGGAATCGCGGGCCTACGATCAAGGCCGCTTTTCTTACGATCTCGAAGGAGGCGTTCATCATTTTCAGCAACGTCTTAAACGATCTTACCGGAACGCACGGGAAACTGGTTCGTGAACCCTCGCATGAACATTGCGCTCGCTCAATTCAACCCGATCGTCGGTGACCTGACCGGCAATGCCCATCGCACCGTCGAGTGGGTCAAGAGGGCTTGCGAACAAGGAGCCGATCTGGTCGTCTTTCCAGAGCTCAGCGTCGTTGGGTACTCCCCCCATGATCTGTTGGACAACGCCCATTTCATTGATGCCGTGGAGGCAGCTATTCGCTTCATCCATTCCCACGTCCCGCCTGACATGGGAGTCTTGGTCGGAGCCCCGGTGCGCAACCCAAATCCGGTTGGCAAAAAGCTGCTCAACGCGGCTGTTCTGCTTGAGAAAGGCCGACCCGCACGTCTGACTCCGAAAATGCTCTTGCCGACTTACGACGTCTACGATGAGTATCGCTACTTCGAGCCGGCCGAAAGCCAGGAAGTGATGGAATTCAGCGGTATGCGCCTCGGTGTTCACATTTGTGAGGACATGTGGAATCTGGAAGAGTATGCGACCTACCACATGTATGATCGGAATCCGATCGCTGAATTGGTTGATCAGGGTGTGGATGTACTGATCAATCTCTCTGCTTCGCCTTGGGCCCACGACCGACATGCCGTTCGCAACGGAATCATCAAGACCTTGTGTCAGCAACACAACGTTCCGTTCGTGATGGTCAACCAGGTGGGTGCCAACACGGAATTGATTTTTGATGGGGATTCCAGCGTTCACGGACAAGACGGACAGTTGCTGGCCAGCGCGCCTTCGTTCGAAGAGTCCCTCCTACTCTGGAATACGGAACACTCCACGGCTTGTGATCCCGCGCCTCGTCACCGCATTCAGGACTTACACGATGCCCTCGTTCTCGGAATAAGGGAATACGTGGATAAGACCGGCGCCTTTGATGAGGTTTTGATCGGTCTTTCCGGGGGTATTGACTCTGCGGTGACGGCTGCCCTGGCTGTGGAAGCGCTTGGCCCTGAACGTGTGACGGGCGTTACCATGCCGTCACTACACTCCTCGGAAGGCAGCGTAAGCGACTCCGAGTCGCTTGCCCGTAATCTGGGTATCGCCTTTCACGAGCTGCCGATAAAAAATGCGGTGGATGCATTCGAGTCGACCCTCTCGCCCCTGTTCGATGGTACACCGTTCGGCATAGCGGAGGAAAACATTCAGGCACGCTCACGCGGCGTCCTGCTCATGGCCATTGCCAATAAGTTTTCCCGGATGGTGCTTACCACGGGCAACAAGAGCGAACTGGCGATGGGCTACGCTACGCTCTATGGCGACATGTCCGGAGGACTGGCCGTCCTCGCTGATGTGTTCAAGATGGATGTTTATGCCTTGGCGCGTTACATCAACAAGCGGGCCGGCGAGGTCCGCATTCCCGTTTCCAGTATCGAGAAACCTCCGTCGGCTGAGCTTCGGCCAGATCAAAAAGACGAAGACTCGCTCCCACCCTACCCCCTGCTCGATGATATCCTACAACGCTATATCGAAGAGCGACAGGATGAAGAACTTATCGCGCAAGCGACCGGTCAATCGATTTCATTTGTTCGCGGTATTCTGGACGCGGTAGACCGCAACGAATACAAACGCAAGCAGGCACCGCCGGGACTGAGGGTGAGTGTCAAAGGCTTCGGAAGCGGGCGGCGTATGCCCATCGTGGCCCGGGTCGATCGACAAGGAATTGAAAGGATGATGCACGAACTGCAAGAGGAGTCCCCCGCATGATCGATTATGTCTCTGGCAGTTTGGCCACGAAGAAACCAACCCAGGCCGTGATTGACGTCGGGGGGATTGGCTATCGTATCCTCATTCCGACCTCTACGTATGAGCGCCTTCCCGAGCCGGGGGAAGATGCTGTCCTTTTGACACACCACCATGTTCGCGAAGACGCCGTTACCCTGTTCGGCTTCATTTCTGCTGAGGAGCGGCGCGTATTTGAATTGATGCTGGGTGTGTCCGGAATTGGGCCCAAGCTGGCGCTTGCCGCGCTCTCTGCGTTGCGCCCGTCAGAGATCAAACAGCGCATTGTGGACCGCGATGTCGCCATGCTGACCCGAATTCCCGGCGTCGGCAAAAAAACGGCTGAACGTCTGGTTATCGAGTTGCGGGATCGTTTCGAAAAGGACGGTTTCGAAGGTGGCGCTTCCTCTGGAGAGACGTCTGCTTCTGATGCCAACTTCCGCGCCGATGCCATGGCAGCACTTGAGGCGCTTGGTCTCTCCCGTTCGGCTGCAGAAAAAGCCGTTCTTGGCGTTCTGCGTAAAGACCCGGCGATCCGAAACGCCGAGGAAATCATCCGCCTGGCATTGCGTTCCTAGGCATCTGCCCGCTCAATGTGAAGCGTCTGGGTCGGGAAGGCAAATTGGATGCTTTGATCCGTGAATGAACGGTGGACGGCCAGGTTGATGGCCTCCTGAGTATCCATGAAGGTGGCGTAATCCGGGACAAGCATGTAGTACACGATTTCGAAGTCAATCGAGAAGTCCCCAAACCCTTTCAGGTGCGCTCGATCGAAGCGAACGTTTTCTTGCGCTTCGACGGCAGACTTCAAAATGTCCGGAATGGACCGCAGCACATCGTGCTCGGTGTCGTACGTCACGCCAATCTGAAACAAGGCACGACGCTCGTTCATGCGCTTGAAGTTGCGAACACGGCTCCCCAGAAGGTCGCTGTTTGAAAAGACGATTTGTTCGCCACTCAGGCTGCGAATGCGGGTCGTCTTTATGCCAATGTGCTCTACGCTACCCGAATGCTCACCCACAACCAGGAAGTCGCCAAAAACAAAGGGCCGATCAGCGATAATGGATACATACGCCAGCAGATCAGCCAGCACATTCTGCACGGCCAAAGCGATGGCAATACCTCCAATACCAAGGCCAGCAACGAGCGCTGTGACATCGACCCCGAAATTGTCGAGCAAGGCCAGGAAAATGATGGTCCAAAGTACGAGGCGACCGACCATGCCCATGGCGCGCGCTGCCGTTATCTGGCTTTCGTCACCATCGCGCGCCTCCACATACCAGCCCGTTGCGACCCCTATCAAGTCGTTGCCCCAGAGGCCTATCTGGACCAGGAAACCGACAAATACCACGCGAAGCAGCCAGGGAATTGCTGGGGCATCGGACGCGATGAATTCCACGGCCAAGTAGAATGCAACCACCAACAAAAACCAGGTTCGCATCCCGTGCAGCAGTTTTGCAATTACGTCATCGACGCGGTTGGTTGTTCGCTCGGCGAGCGCTGCGAAACGCCCGAAGGAAACACGGCGCACGAGCATCAGAACCAGGGTTACAACGACGGTGATACCCAGTAATTCAACCCAATCAATCAGGGCCAGCCCCAGGACCATGCGGTCCATGAATGCGAGAGCGGTATCGGTACTTTCTGGCATGGTAGTGTTGGGAGTCGAACGAGATGAGAGGGCCACAAGAAGACGCCAAAAATACAACGCAGCAAGGCGTGAATACCCGCTGCGGGATTCTACGACGATTTTTTACCAAGTGGTACCCGGTAGAGAACCGTTTCTGAGGTCTCTCGTCAAGGCAGCGCACATTATGCCAAGCGGCGGGGCAGCAATCCGCGCGCAGCCAGCAGCTCCGCATTCAGGATCGCGCCACCAGCGGCGCCCCGAATCGTGTTGTGACTGAGCACTACAAACCGGGCATCGAACACCGGACAGGATCTAACGCGACCGACTGAAACGGTCATTCCGTCGCCACGATGAACATCGCGGCGCGGTTGAGGAGCTGAATCCGAATGGTCGACCTCGAGGCATGACGCAGGGGAAGAGGGGAGCACAGAAATTTCGTCCGGAGAGCTGAATCCACGTATGGCCTTTTCGATCGCGACAAGTGACGGAGAACCAACCAGTTTGACCGAAACACACTCCATGTGCCCATCGATCACCGGAACGCGGTTGCACTGCGCCGATATCGGAATGGACAGGGACGTCACCGAGGAATGGGGGCCCTCACCCGTACGTGTTGCCAAGATGCGTAGTGGCTCCGTTTCCAATTTGTCCTCTTCCCCACCGATATAGGGTACCACATTGGCAACTGCATCAAGGGAAGCCACCCCGGGGTAGCCCGCACCGGAGAGTGCCTGCATGGTCGTCACGTGAACGGCTTCGATTCCAAAAGCGTCTTGCATCGGTTTGAGGGCCATGGTCAATCCGACTGTGGCGCAGTTAGGATTCGTGACGATGAATCCGGAATCCGAATACGTCTGGCGATGGATGAGGTCTACATGATCAGGATTCACTTCCGGAATCAGCAACGGCACATCGTCATCCATGCGGTGATTCTTGGCATTGGAAATGACCGGATAACCAGCCGAGGCAAAGGCTTTCTCCACCGTTCCCGCCACCGAACTGTCCAGGCCGGAAAAAACCAGATCACAATCCAATCCCGGCTCGCAGAGCTGCACTTCCAGGTCTGCCACCCCTTCAGGCATGGGTGTAGGCTCAATCCAATGTGCAGCATCCCGATACCGCTTACCTGCAGATCGCTCTGAGGCGGCTACAGCCGTGACCGTGAACCAGGGGTGATCCTCAAGAAGTCGGACGAATTTCTGTCCCACGGCGCCCGTTGCGCCCAAAATGCCTACGTTCAGTTTCATCTAGGTCGAATTCAATTCAGTGTGCAATCGCGGCGCGAGCTGAAAACCGGTTTACATTGCGGCTCTGGAGCGATCCATCAGCTCACGGGCATCTTTCTCCACCCGCTTGGGAAGGTGCGCAGGCAGAATCAGCGTACCGTCTCCCTGTGGCTGGCGTGTCGAGCGTACATGAACTGGAATGCACGCGTGAAGCACTGGCTCAAAGGCATGCGCATGCATACCCAGCTGATTCGCTTCATTCCACGTCGTAGCGTCCTCGAGGAGCAGGTACAAAAAACGCCCGGCCTGTTCGTTCGTACGAGGATCGGCGGTGTAGAGTCCATCCACATCGGTCCATCGATCAAACTTTGACGCACCCACGGCTTCGGCGATCAAGGAGGCGGAATAGTCGCTCCCTCCACGTCCCAATGTCACGACGCGTCCGTCATCATCGGCACCCAGAAATCCTGTAATCACTGGCAACGTATCCGCCGACAGTTGATGAAACCATCGTTCCGTCTGAGCGCGGGTCTTGTTTCGGTCCACCACCCAAGATCCAGATGCACTTTTCACGACGTGAATCAGCTTGCGGGCATCCACCCACCGAGCGCTCACCTCATGCTGCTGCAGCAACAGAGCTACAAGAGGAGCTGACATCGCCTCGCCGCTGGCCCAAATGGCATGTGATCGAAGAGTACCTGGCTTGCGACGCATTACATCACGCAGGTTTTCAATTCGGTCTGACAGGAGATTCAAATAAGCGGCGTGCCGATCGTGGTCCAGTACTTCTCCCGACAGAGCCAAATGACGTCTGGCAATTTTGCGCATCAGTACTTGCTGCCGCTTGGGTTCCGCTTCTTCCTCAAGTGCATGGAGCCAATCGGTAACTCCGGAAAGGGCCGAGACAACCACAATTGGCCGTGCCATCTGTGACTCGGCCGCCACGATACCTACAAGGCGCCCGAGCGCTTCTGCCGAACCGACGGACGTTCCCCCGAACTTGAGCACCTTCACAAGGTGGTGCGCACCCGTTTCCAGTCTGGGGTCAGTGGACATAACTGGCAGCGTTGATGTCGATTGAACATCCGGTCGCGTGGTCGGAAAGGCCGCTGGCAAGCAGGACAATGGTCGGCGCGACGTCCGATGGCTCGGTCAGTCGATCGAGCGCAATGCCGCCCAAAACGAAATCTTCTCCATAGGCGTCGATAGCGTCCTGAGCCATGGCTGTACGGACGAATCCGGGAGCAATGGTGAAAGCCTTGATGTGCTCCTTGCCGTAGGCTCTTGCCACGGAGCGTGCCAATGAAACCATGGCTCCTTTGGAAGCGGCGTAGGCCAGGTAATCTTCCGAATCGCCGCGGAAGGCAGCACGCGAAGCGATGTAGATGATGCGTCCACCGCCATTCGAGATGAAGTGCGGAATGGCGGCGCGCGTCAGGATTCCTGACGCGCGTGTGTTGACGTCCATGGTCTTGTCCCACTCAGAAACCCAGTCATCCAGATCCCTTTCGATGGGAGAATGAAGGGCGATGCCGGCATTATTCACCAGGCAATCCACACGTCCGTACGCACCGACCACATCGCGGAACAGGCGGTCAGCCTCGGAGGCGTCGGACAGATCTGCCCGGAATGCCTCGCTCTTGCCACCGATCTCCTTGCACAGCGCAACGGCTTCATCCGAAGACGAAGAGTAGTGTACAGCAACCGTAGCACCGGATGCTCCAAGCTGTTTGGCGATTTCGCGGCCAATACCTCGGCTGGCCCCGGTTACTAGAATGATCTGTCCTGTCAGGTCAATATGCATATCTACGACGCGTGTTGTCTTGAGCCGGCTGGCGCATCGAGTCTATCCGACCATTCCTGGATGATGGCACCCAGACGATCTGCATCCAGGAGGAAGCCGTCGTGCCCGTGCGGGGATGGAAGGGTCGCTACTTCAGCACTCTTAAGCTGCGCTGCGAGTGCCTCGATCTCGGCCATGGGAAAAAGGATATCAGAGGGTATACCCACAAGAAGCACAGGTTGCTCAAGGTTGGATCTTTTTTTTCCATCCTCAGCTTCCGGCGCTGCTGCTCCCCGTCCGAAGGTGGTCGCGTCGAGCCGCAGGTCATGCGAGTTTGCCATGTGGGTGAGACAGACGTAACTGTTTGCGTCGAATCGTCCAACCAGCTTGCGTCCTTGGTAGTGCAAGTAGGACTGCACCGAATAGGTTGCTCGCGCGCCTCCCACGGGCGGCACGTCCGGGGCGCCAGAGGTCTCACTCGTGACATGCGCCGGAGTGCGGCCAAAACGTTGCTCGAATGAGGCCGGATTGCGATAGGATAGCATGGCCATCATGCGCGCAGCAGCCAACCCGGCTGCAGGCGGACGATCAGGGGCATAGAATCCATCATTCCACTCCGGATCCGCGTAAATAGCTTGGCGCTGGGACTCACTCCAGGCAATGCACCACGCCGAATGGGCTGCTGAGGTGGCCACGGCCACTACCCGACGAACCGACGGATCCCACAAGGCCCACTGAAGCGCCAGCATGCCACCGAGCGATCCCCCGATCACCATGTCGATGCGCTCTACACCGAGGTGCGCGCACAGCTCCTGCTGTGCGCGCACATTGTCGCGCACGGTCACATCCGGAAAAGCCGCCTGCCAAGGCCGTCCCGTCTCAGGATTGATAGAGGTGGGTCCCGTACTGCCGTAGCACGATCCCAGAAGGTTTGCACAGATCACGAAATGACGATCGGGATCGATCGCTTTTCCCGACCCGAACAAGCCGGACCACCACGTCGTGATGTCGGCATCACCCGTCAGGGAATGAAAGACCACCACCGCGTTGTCGCGGCACTCATTAAGCGCGCCCCACGTCCGATACGCTAGACGCGTTTCGGGGAGGACGGCTCCGGACTCGAGTGTAAAGTCACCGAGCTCGAAACAAGCGGCTTCAGCCATGGACTGCCACCCCCTTTGATGATCCCTTTGAAGCGAGACGCCCATTGGTTAGGGGTGTTGCGCCCTCCGGCCGAACAGCCGCATCAAAGGCCTGCTCCAGGTCGGTAATCAGATCGTCCACGAACTCAATACCTACGGACAGACGAATCACTTCTTCGGTAATTCCTGCTGCTTCTCGTGCCTGGGATCGCATGGACGCGTGACTCATCGTGGCTGGCTGTTCGATAAGCGACTCGACGCCACCCAGCGATTCAGCCAACGTGAACACACGTGTAGCAGCCAACAGGCGGGCGACCGGAAATCCTTTGCGAACCCGGAACGAGAGCATACCCCCGAATCCAGCCTGTTGCCGAGCGGCCGTGTCGTATCCTTCGTGGCTGGACAGACCGGGGTAGTAAACCTCTTCCACAGCGTGGTGCGATGCCAGGTAGCGCGCGACGGCATCGGCATTTTCCTGGTGCTGACGCAAACGGATAGGAAGCGTCTTCAACCCACGCAGGATCAACCAGCTGTCGAACGGCACGGCCGTCGCACCCTGCGCATTCGCAGCAAATTGGACCGCTTCGCGCCCTTCTTCCGTCGCGGCGATGATCGCACCCCCGACGACGTCCGAGTGACCGTTCAGATACTTGGTCGTCGAGTGCACGACGTAGTCGGCTCCAAAATCGATCGGACGTTGCAGCAAAGGCGTCAGGAAGGTGTTATCGACAATGAAATCGATGCCTGCATCCTTGGCGATGGAACCCACCCGGTACAGGTCCGTGATGCGCAGCAGCGGGTTCGACGGGGTTTCCACCCAGAGCGCTCGCGTGGACGGCTTTATGTGCAATGCCAGCTGCAGCGGATCGGTCAGATCCACATAGGACACCTCAATCTTTCCCTGGCGCTGCCACCAGGAAAGGAGGCGCTCCGTCCCGCCGTAGCAATCATGCGAGCAGATGATGTGGCTTCCGACCGGATAGAGCGAAAGCACCGACGCGACTGCAGCCATACCACTGCCAACGCATACCGCGCCGGCCCCTCCTTCAAGGTCTGCCAGCGTTTGCTCCAGGGCCGTTCGGGTGGGATTCCCGCTTCGGCTGTAATCGTACTCTGGTTTCGTTCCGTCCGCGTTGAAGCGGAAAATGGCCGACTGGTAAATAGGAAGGGAAACGCTGTTGAAGGTTGAATCGGTCGACTGGCCAGCCAGCGTGAGTCGGGTCTGCGGATGCATGCGTGTAGGCTGCGAGGCAGCTGTTGGATGGTTGATTATCGTCCTTCCATCCGTGGCCACTGAAGGGCCCGCCTGCCGCAGATACCGTTCCCCGATGAGCTGTGCTGGAGAACGGTCTTGTCACCTTGAAGGGTGATGAGCTGCATACTAGCTTCGTTCTCCATCTCCCCCTGATACAAAAAAGCCCTCGCAGGCTCTGTGGCTCTGGGAGGGTCTCAACAAAGCTGGGCTTTGTTTTGCCTTCCCATCTGCCTCGTATCGAGCAGGATTTAGCACCTTTGGTCCCTATCGGGCTCCCGGTTGCTACGACGTCAACGGGCCTGTCCCTCGGTCGTTCTTGATGGAAGTGGGGCGAGTATACGACAGTGGGCGCAATGGGCGCAAGCCGATTCGCAATGTGGTCGTTCAACTTAACATCTGTTTAACCGACCCATGACAGCGGTGTGCGTTCGGCTCATCGGGATACGGTTCAGCCCTAGCAGGCGACGGATGAAGCGAAAAACGGGTGATGAATGCCCGGCTCGGAACGCGATTTGCCCCGATCAAGGCAGTGTCTCGCCCCAGAGACGCTATTCATCCGAAGACGATTCACCAGACACATGGTGACACCATGAAGAACCATTTCACTCCTTTCGCCTCCGATGCCAACGCCAAAACCGTTTCGGCTTTGCTGTCTCATCCATCGACCGCTGCCCTCTCGAATAAAGGCCTTTCAGGCGAATTCGAGGTCAGGATTCGTTCGAATCCCGGATCTGCCGGATGAGCTCTTTCTGTTCTTGCGTCAACGTTTCCGGAAGAAAGATGTCCAGATGTATGATGAGGTCTCCCGTATCGCTATCAGAGGGTACACCGTGACCTTTGATGCGAAGTCGATCACCCGGCTGAGATCCCTCCGGAATGGTGAGTTTGAGCCGCTTACCGTGGGGCGAATCGATATGCGTCGAGGCCCCCAACAAGGCATCAAATACCGATACCCGCAAATGAGTATGGATGGCGGATCCTTCGCGGAGGAACTGATCATCTTCCTCTACGCGGAGTGTTACCAAGAGATTACCATGTCCCCCATTAGGGATGGGTCTACCTTTACCCCGAATACGGACCTTATGGCCGTCCTTAACGCCTTTAGGGAATGGGATGGAGATCTTTTCACCATCGAGCGTGAAACTGATCTTACCTCCTTTGAGCATCCGGTCAAAGGCAATTCGAACCGTCCGGTTTCGGTCGTAGGCTTTTGGGTCAGCTTGACGCCGTGATCGGCCCTGTCCTGCAGGATTTCCACCCATTCCGGGCGCAGAGCCGCCAAAAAAGCGCTCGAATATGTCCGAAAACCCTGCCCCGGCATCAAACTCGGGTTGCACGCGCTCAAAGGTGCCGTCGGGTTTCTGGCGGTAGCGGAAGCCAGAGCGTGATTCGAAGGGCGATGCGCCCCCCATGCCACCAAAGCGTTTCATCCGGTCATATTGCTTACGCTTGGCTGGATCGGAGAGCGTCTCGTAGGCGTGCTGGACTTCCTTAAACCGTTCCTCGGCCGAGGCATCGTCCGGATTACGGTCTGGATGGAGTTCACGAGCGAGCTTACGATACGCCTTCTTGATGGCTGTCGCATCTGCTTTCTCGTCTACACCCAGCGTTTTATAGAAGTCCTGAGGCAAGCCCGTGTGAGGTCATTTTTGCAGGATTACAATAGAAATCTACTATCGGGCAGCTTCACTAACCCCTATCTTGGGTTTTCCAAGGCAGCTCCAAAGGGAGTTGCGCGAAGCGGCAGTCCCAAACCACTGATTTCCGAGCAGAATCTTCGATTCTGGTCTGACACGTCACCAATTTCGTGCCAACCGGCCCGTTCATGCAGAAATGGCAGGAATCCGCCAGATCTCTAAAGTTCTGATCGCCAACCGGGGAGAAATCGCCGTCCGCATCATGCGCACCTGCCAGGAGCTGGGTATCCGGACCGTGGCCGTGTATTCAGATGCGGATGCGACTTCACTGCATGTCCGCATGGCGGATGAAGCCTTTCACATTGGCCCTGCTCCCTCGGCGGAATCCTATTTGCTGGCCGACACCATCTTGCAGGTCGCCAAAGACTGCGAAGCTGACGCCGTTCATCCGGGTTACGGTTTTCTGTCCGAAAATCACGTTTTCGCCCAGTCCTGCTCGGATGCCGAAATCGTGTTCATCGGACCCACGCCAGCTGCCATCCAGGCCATGGGGGACAAAACTGCTGCGCGTGCCCTCATGGAGAAAGCGGGCGTACCCATGGCTCCCGGGACCATCGACGCCATATCGGATGCCGAAGAGGCAGCGGCCAAAGCCGCCGAGATCGGCTTCCCGGTTCTGATCAAAGCTGCAGCCGGGGGTGGCGGAAAAGGCATGCGCATCGTCCGCAGCGCAAAGGATTTTGAGTCGGCCTTGAAGACCGCCTCCAGCGAAGCGCAATCTGCTTTTGGTGATGGGCGCGTGTTCATCGAGAAATACATCGAGGAGCCCCGCCACATCGAATTCCAGATCATGGCGGATATGCACGGAAGTGTTGTTCACCTGTTCGAGCGGGAGTGCTCCATACAGCGTCGCCACCAGAAAGTGGTTGAAGAGGCGCCTTCCTGCGTCCTCTCGCCCGAGATTCGTGAAGCCATGGGAGATGCAGCCGTACGTGCTGCCAGATCCTGCGACTATGTTGGCGCGGGCACGGTTGAATTCCTGCTCGACAAAGACATGCAGTTCTACTTCATGGAGATGAACACACGCCTTCAGGTCGAACACCCCGTGACCGAATGTATCACTGGACTGGATCTGGTTGAGCAGCAGATCCGGGTCGCTGAGGGCCATCCACTGGCTTACGACCAAGAAGATGTCAGCATGCATGGTCATGCCATCGAGTGCCGAATCTACGCGGAAGATCCCTCCTCGGGATTCATGCCGGGGCCTGGCACTTTGGTTGCACACGATCCGCCGTCGGGTCCGGGCGTACGGGTAGACAGCGGCGTCGAAGAAGGCTCGGAGATTTCTCTGTACTACGATCCCATGATTTCGAAGCTGACGGTGTGGGCAGCTTCACGCGAGCAAGCCATTGCCCGCATGGTCCGCGCACTGGACGAGTATGGCGTCTCTGGCGTGCCCACTACGATCGGGTTCTGTCGCTTCGTAATGACTCACGCGGCCTTTACCAGTGGACGATTCTCCACCCATTTTGTGGAAGACCATTTCAGTGCCGATCAACTCACGATGTCGGACGAAACCCTCAAGGAAGATCTGGCCGTAGCAGCCGCGCTCTACGCCGATATGCACAAACATGCGGCATCCGGTCCGGCGTCTACAGGTGTCTCAACGAATGGATTCAATGCGTGGCGTCGCAACCGGCAGCGCAACGAAGGGTGACCTAGACCCAGGCCTTGCGCAGCGTGAGCCCTTGGCCAACCAACCAATCTGAGACGGCCATGACCGCTTCGCGGACACCTTTTGTCGTCATGGGATTACCAAATGGTTGCAGGCTTACCAACACCCCGCCATCCTCATGTGGCCAGGCCTGGATCATCAGTTCCTGACGCAGATCCGGCTCTTCGCTGACCGCCTTGAAAAGCAGCCCGTCACTCGAGAGGTCCCGATAGGCTTCGAGAATGATGGCATGGCCACCGTCGAATGGGCGAACCTGCTTTTCAAATGAGCTGACGTCGGACAGATTTCCGTCCAGGATGGCATGTTGCATGGGAATCTGCGTATTCCGCGGCTCGGGAGCGTCCGCGACCTTGTTGACGGTAAATCGGGCGTGGTAAATGGGCTTGTCCTGCTCAAGCCACTTCATCGCATACTTGGTTTTGAGCGTGGCAGGGGGTGGCGTTCCCTCCTCGACGTCGAAGCATCCCGAGGCCTTGCCTTGCTCGACCGAGAAGGCAAAGTATTCAGGGTGATCGGTGGTCAAAAGAAGATCCCCGCCCGGCTCGAGCCGACTGGACAGGATCTGGAAAAAGGGTGCCTGCAGCAGACGGTTCTTCAGGTGCTTCTTTCGTGGCCAGGGATCGGGAAAGTTGACATACACCCGGTGCAGCTTTTGCTCGGGCATAACGTCGCGTACCACGAAACGACCACTTCCCTTATAGAGGCGGACATGAGCGGCGCCACAACGCTTCATGCGCCGGTAGGCGCGCCAGACTGATCCCAGGGAAACCTCTGCACCAATGAGATTCCACTCCGGGTGCGCCTGGGCCAAATGCTCGAGATAGCGCCCATCGCCGAATCCCACTTCGAGAACCAGTGGGGCGCTGCGACCGAACATCTGGTCGAAGTCCGTTGGGGTATCAAAGTTGCTATTGTAGGTCAGCATGGAGGTCTCGGGGCCTTTTCAGGGCCGCCATGTTACGTCGCAACGCGTTCCGAGCCAAGTGAGGATCCTGTGGACACGGTAGTCTCGGATGACCCGTCTTTGGCCTCGTAGTCGAAGCGCGACGTGTCTTTTCCGAGGAAACGCAGTACATGGTAGCGAGCTCTGTCTTCCAGGATCACCAGAGCCGGTACCAGGACCAGGATGATGAATGTGGCAAACAGGATGCCGAATCCGAGGCTGGCGGCAATCGGAATCAGGAACTGAGCCTGCAGGCTGCGCTCCAGAATGAGCGGAAGCACGCCCAGGAAGGTGGTCAGCGAGGTCAAGAGAATCGGGCGGAAACGCACCTGAGCTGCCACGATCACAGCATCATGCACCGAGAGCCCTTTCTCTCGCTCCCGATTCACGTAATCGATCAAGACCAGTGAATCGTTCACAACCACCCCGGATAATCCAACAATTCCGAACAGACTCAGGATTCCCACGGCCAGTCCCATCACCAGGTGGCCAAGGATGGCACCAATGATCCCGAAAGGAATGGCTGCCATGATGATCAACGGTTGCGTGTAGGACCGGAATGGGATGGCAAGCAGGGCGAAGATCACGAAGAGTGCAATGATGAAACCACGCTGGATCGCTGCGACGGCGTCAGCCTGCTCGCGTTGCTCACCCTCGAAAGACGCCCGGAATCCCGGGTAATCTTGCGCCATACGGGGCAGGATGTCATTCTCCAGCGCATTGATGACGTCCTGCGCCGGCACGATGTCTTCGTTGACTTCCGCCGTCACGGTCACCACGCGGGAACGGTCACGCCGATTAATGGACGAAGACCCGACTCCCATGTCGATGTCCGCAACCTCAGCCAGCGGAATACGGGCTCCCCCAGGGGTGCGGATATGCAAGTCCTCAAGGTCAGAGAGGGCGTTGCGTTCGTCTTCAGGCAGGCGCACCATCACGCGAATGTCGTCACGCCCTCGCTGGACGCGCAGCGCCTCGTTTCCGAAATAAGCCCCGCGGACTTGGCGTGCCAGATCTTCCAGCGTGATGCCAAGCGAGTGGGCTGCTGGCAAGAGAGCCAGCTTCATTTCCCGTTTGCCCGGGCGCCGGTCATCCTCTATCTCATAGGTTCCAGCGAACGAGGCAATCTCCGCCTTGATCTGTTCGACCGCCCGGTCGAGCGCCTCTGGGTTCTGCGCGCCCACTTCCAATTGGATGGCACTGCCCAGCGTGAAAATCGAAGACTGGAACTGCAGTGATCGTGCCTCAGGTATCGATCCTACTGCCTCGCGCCAGCGCTCCTGGAATGTCAGCGCGGAAATGTCGCGGATTTCGGATTCGAGCAACTCGAAATTGACTTCGGCCTGCGTCGGATCAATGAGACCGGCCCCGCCTCCCTGGTTGGGAGCATTCGTGATGGACGGAAGCTGTCCCACGATCGAAAAGACGTGCTTGATGAAAGGTGGATGATCGTCCGGTAGTTCGGATTGGATCTCGGCAGCGACCCGATAACCGGCTTCCTCCAGTTTGGCTGCTACAGCCTCCGTCCGGGATGCGGGCGTCCCCTCAGGCATTTCGATACGGGCAATGACATTCTCTCCCTCGATATCGGGGAAAAAGCTGAATTTCACCCATCCGGCGGCAACCAGTCCGGCCGACAGCAGAATAGCCGTAACACCTCCGAGGATGACATAGTTGTAGTGGCGCGTGACCCATTCTAGCGTTTTCGTAAGGGGTACGTCAATCTGCCACTGCAGAAAGGCCGCCAGGCGATCCTGCACGTTCTCCAGACCGGCGGCAAACCGGTTTTTCTTCCCCCCGCGAAGCGCCTTCACATGCGAGAGGTGCGAAGGCAGGATGAGCAGCGACTCTACCAGAGAAAGCGCCAGCACAGTGATCACGACGACCGGCAGCTGCTGCATGAACTTGCCGATGATGCCGGGAACGAAGAGCAGCGGCGAAAAAGCGGCCATCGTGGTAAGCACGGCGAAGATGACCGGGCGCGCCAAGCGGGTCGACCCTTCCACGGCTGCCTGCTGCGGTGTCAATCCGTTTTCCTGTTCGGCAAAGATGTTCTCCCCAATCACGATGGCATCATCGACCACAATTCCGAGGGCCAGGATGAAAGCAACCAGGGAAATCAGGTTGATCGAGGCACCGAGCATCAACATGACGGCAAATGTGCCCAGAAATGAGATGAAAATCCCTGCGGACACCCAGAAGGCCAATCTCGAATTCATGAACAACCCCAGCGCCAGGATCACAAGGATGAGTCCTGCGGCGCCGTTCTTGAGCATGAGCTCATAACGGGACTTGAGCAGCTTCGCTTCGTCCTGCCATATGGCTATGGACACCCCTTCGGGCAGCGCCACCGATTCAACGTAGGAATAAACTTCCTCCACGATATCCAGGACACGCTCGTCCGAGGTTCGATATACCTCCACCAGGACCGTCGGCTTGCCGTCGAACCGGGTGATCAGGTCTGACTCTTCAAACCCATCTGTGATGGTAGCGATGTCACCCAGACGTAGCTCGGATCCATCGGGGAGCGCAAGGAGGGTGATTTCAGCAAAGTCGTCTCCCGTATAGTTTTGCCCCTGTGTCCGGACGAGAATCTCTTCATTGTCAGCTTTGATCGATCCCCCGGGCAGATCCAGACTGCCTCGTCGGACAGCCATGGTGATTGCATCGAGGGATAATCCATGTGCAGAAAGAGCCGTCTCGCTGACCTCGATTGAAATCTCATAGGCTCGCACACCCGATACCGACACGTAGGAGATGTTCGTGTTGGCCGTGAGCTCATCTTTCATCCGGTTGGCCAACTCTTTCAAGCTGCGCTCGGGTACGTCCCCATGAATAGCCAGCTGGATCGCCTGCCGGCGCGTTGTCACCTCATTGATCTCCGGCTCTTCAGCATCTTCAGGAAACGTAGTAATGCGGTCGACTTCCGACTTCACATCGTCCAGCACGCGCGTAACGTTTTCACCAAATCGCAGTTGTGCAGTCACAACGCCCACGTTTTCGGCAGCCACAGATGCCACTCGCCGAATGCCGTCCACCCCTTCAATCTGTTCCTCGATCTTCTGGACGATGGACTCCTCAACCTCTTCCGGAGAAGCACCCGGGTACGTGACCCGGATCTGGATCGAATCCAGACTGGCCTCGGGAAATACCTCTTGGACGATGGACGACACGCTGACGAATCCCACCAACACCAGAAACAGCATCAAGAGATTGGCGGCAACCGAATTGCGCGCCATCCAGGCAATGGCTCCTTTCATGATCTCGTCTCTCTAAAGCGATTCAAAGGGTGTGTGGACGTCATTGCGCTACCCGGACGCTTATGCCCTGTGTCACGACGGACAGGGACGAGACGATAACGGCCTCACCGCTCGACACACCAGATGTCAAGAAAACGCGGCTTTCTTCCTCGGCGAGTACCTCAACATCACGAATCGAAAGGGTGCCTTCATTCATCACCCAGACCGTATTGCCGTCTCGCAGGGCCTCGCGGGGAATTTCTATCGTGCCTTCGAGGGAGCGACCTTCCATGGCCACGGAAACAAATGAACCGAAAAGCAGCGGCGGATCCTGATTGAGCGGGTTCGCAATGCGTGCGATCACGCGTAGCGTTCGGGTAGCCGGATCCAGCGTTCCTTCACTGCGAACAACACGAGCATTCCAGGATGATCCGCCTCCCGACGAAGGTTGGAGGACCGCCGGCAACGACCGACTGCCTCCCAGGGAATGGATGTCTTCCAGCAACTCTGCTTGAGATGGACGCAGGGATACCGCTACTTCGGCAGCGGCCGTGGAATGGTACACAGCCAGGACCACCCCTGGTGCGACAACCTGACCAAGTTCTGCCTGCTTCGACGTAATCTGTCCTTCGAACGGCGCGCGGATATAGGTCCTTTCGAGGCGCGCCAAGGCATCGTCCAAGCGAGCCTTGGCTGCCTCAACGGCGGCGTCGGCCATTTTCACCTGTGGCTCGCGGAAAAGCATGACACCCAAATCACCGCCTTCCGGTGTAGCCAGGCTGGAATCACGCGCCTGCAGTCGCTCCCATTCCCGTCGGGCGATGGAGGACTCTTCGCGAGCCATCAAGGCGTCCACCTGGCGCGCAGTCCATTCGGCGCGTGCCATGGCTACGGCGTTTGCGTAATCGGTTGTGTCGATCCGGATCAGTGTCTCGCCAGCTTGAAACGAACCGCCATTCACGAAGCGCGGAGATACCCAGTCAATGCGTCCACCCACTTCGGCTGAAAGCGCGACCTGCCGCACCGACTGCACGCTTCCGGTTCCACTGACCGTGAGCGGCCCACTGGCTTCGATGGCCGGGGAAATCTGGACCACAGGGGCCAGGACGGTACGCTCTTCACGCGGTGGTTCCGGCCGCAGAGAGACAAGAATGATGAACCCGATCACACCGATGGCGAGAATACCGAGTCCGATCAGGAAAGGCTTGAAAGAAGAGAATCGAGACATGACGTACTCAGTCAGAGTGAGAATCAGTTTCAGGCAGCCAATTGCCACCGATGGCGCGGTAGACGTTCAGACGGGCCAGAGCAGCGCTTCGAATGGCAGTAGAAAGAGCCGTTCGGGTTCGTAATTCGTTCAGCCGAGCATCGACGAGCGCAGTGTAGCTGCCCACACCGCCCAGATAGCGGTCCCGTGCTGTGAAATGGGAGGAACGAGCCACCTGATGCGCACTCTCAACGGCCTGCAGTCGCTCGTCTTCGGCAGCAAAGCCGGCCAAAGCACCCGATACATCCTGAAAGGCCGCAAGTACGGCTTTTTCATACGCTGCGGCTGCTTGCTCGTACTGGGCCCATGCTTGTTGAACGGCTGCATGGCGCGCGCCCGAGGCAAAGACCGGTGCAGTCAACGATCCACCAAACAGCCAGAAGCGTTGGGTTGAGGTCTCCAGAAGTTGGGCCAGATCCGAGCTCTGCGTTCCCCCCGCTGCAGTCAGGGAAAAGGATGGAAATTGCTCCGCGCGCCGTACGCCCACCATCTGGCGAGCCGCCTCCATGCGCGCCGCTGCGGCCGCGACATCCGGTCGTGCTCGAATCAAATCGGCGGGCAGAACGTCCGGAATATGGGCGCCAGAAGCCAGCGGCGCGCCGTGCTGATCAACCAACGACTCCACGGTCCCGGCCGTACCTCCGAGCAGGACAGCCAAACGACCACGTGCTGCGACATACTGTGCGTCGAGCAATGGTCGCGCGGCCCGTGCTTCATCGGTCTGCTGCTGCAAACCGTACCACTCGAACGAGGTCACCAGTCCGCGACGATATCGGTCCCTCGTGACTTCCAGACGCTCATCCAAGAGGGAGAGCTGCTCGTCGGCCAGCCTGATCTGCTCGCGGATATCGAGCAATTCGAAGTATGCGGAGATGGTTTCGGCCACTACACCAATCCGGGCTGCTTCATACTCGGCTGTTGTGGCGATGAACTGGGAGAAAGCGGCCTTTGACGAGGCACGCGCCTTTCCCCAGAAATCCAATTCCCAGGCCATCCCCAACGACGCGGAGTACTGTGTCACGTCGAATCGATCCGGAAATCCGGGAATGGATTCAGAAAAGCGACCGGTCGCGCCAATGTTAGTCAGCGTGCTCTGTCGATTGCCGTCTGCCGTTGCCTGCACCACAGGTAGACGTGCGGATCGGGAAATGCGGAACGCCTCCTGCACTTCCAGAACCCGGGCAGCTGCCATGCGGATGTCTGCGTTGGCAACCAGCACCGAATCAACAACCGTGTTCAGGCGCGCATCCCCCCACTCCTGCCACCAGCGTGCGATAGGTTCGGCTGTTGGCATTACAACAGGATGGGCGGCGGTCTCTGCGGACGTGTCATCAGACTGAAAGAGCGACGTGTCGTACGTCTCTGGAAGGGAATCCGCTGAATCCTGTACCGGCACTGCCGGTGTCATCGCACAGCCCTGCCACAGCAGACTTGCCATGAGTACCCCCAGCGATGCAGCAAGAGATCGGGGGAGGATTGTGTCAGCTGGCCAAACCATGCGTGAGCACCTCCACAATGTGTTTTTTGCGACGTTTCAGGAATGCGGCTTGGTCGGCCATTGCAGCAGGATCGAGCGTTTTCATGGTAGGTTGACTAATGAAGGACATGACCGTCATGCCGAGCACCGTAATCATCAGCTGTATAGGCTCAGTGGGTTTGATTTCACCGGCATCAACCGCCTGTTCAATGCGCCTCATCAGCCTGTGCGGGCCTGGGGCTCCAGATTGCTTTCGTTGTTTCAAAATGCGTTCTGCTACCGGAGCGCCGTTGAGATTTTCTTGAATCCACAGACGAGCGACTGCTGGATTGGCCGCGTGCATATCCAGGTAGACACCGACCATCTGGCCCAGAACATCTGTGAATGGTCCTGGACGGGACATGGCATCTTCCAAGGCCGAGAAGAAATGATGGGCAGCATGACCCAACACGGACTCATAGAGCAGATCCTTGCTGCGGAAGTAGTAGTGCAGCATGGCCTTGTTGATCCCTGCCGTATCCGCGATCTCCTGCATGCGTGCACCGTGCTTGCCCTTGCGGGAGAACACATCCAGCGCCGCTTCGAAAATGCTGTTTTCGGTTTCGTTTCCTAGATCAATGCCGGTCATGGCCTGGGAATCAGGAGAATGTTTTTACACCACGGTTCATCGGATTCCGAAGGCGATCCATCTTCGCGTGGTACTCAGAATCAACGTACTACAAATATCAACCATACGTTTTAACCATATGGTTAATTCATCGGTACAAAAGAACCGAAAAGCGTTTCAAGCAGATCATGATTATTCCGCTTCCTCTTCGGGAACGCGCTGACCAAGCTCGCGATCAACCAGGAACAGACCCTGTCCGCTTTCCCCAGCCAAGCGCAAGCTGTCGATGATTGCCTCCGCGTTTTCTTCTTCTTCTACCTGCTCGTCGATGAACCAGTGCATCAACGTCTGGAGCGCGTAATCCTTCTCTTCGAAGGCAACCTCGTAAAGCTCATGGATCAGCTTCGTCACATGTTGCTCGTGCGCCAGGACCTGTTCGAAGGCGTCCAATGCCGAGTCAAATGTCACTTTCGGAGCGTCCAGGGTTTGTAAAACCGGAGCCTGCCCCCGGCGGATCAAGTGATCGTAAAGCTTCATCGCGTGAGCCGTCTCCTCCTGCCACTGGATCCGCATCCAATTGGCAGCACCGCTCATCTTCATGTCCTCGAAACGGGCAGACATGGCGAGATAAATGTAGGCCGACTGGAATTCCGCCTGGATCTGCTTATTGACAGCGTCAAGAGTACGGGACGTCATTGCGATGGAGTCTTGATGAGGTGTGAGGTAGTGATACCGTTCGTGTTCGAGAGGCGTTCCTTGATTGGGCGATCATCTACCAAAGCATGGTCACTCCCGATTCATACCTTGAACAAAGGCCGCGAGGATGGGTATACCGGGTCCTTTCCACAAGACCGTTCGATACTCCGACTCTCGTTACCAATTCCCCAATCTGAGGACGAATCACGGAACCGAATGGCAACGCATTCCCGCATTCTCTGGGCAGACGATGAGATTGATCTCCTGAAGCCCCACATCCTTTTCCTGGAATCCCGCGGGTACCAGGTCACCAGCGTCACAAACGGGACAGATGCCATTGAGCATGTGCGCGCCGGAGGATGCGATCTTGTGCTCCTCGATGAGCAAATGCCCGGGATGGGCGGACTGGATACGCTGTCGGCGATCAAGGAAATCAGTTCTGAAATGCCCGTCGTGATGATTACGAAGAGTGAAGAAGAGCGCATCATGGAGGAAGCGCTCGGCGGTAAGATCAGCGATTACCTGACCAAGCCCGTCAATCCCAGCCAGGTACTACTCACGTGCAAGCGCATTCTGGATGGACGCCGGATCGAATCGGAAAAGGTATCCGAGAACTACCTCCAGTCGTTTGGTCAGATCACGGCAGCGCTCATGAATCCCATGAGTCACGAAGAGTGGGTAGAAATCTACCAGCGGCTCATCCGATACGATGTAGAGCTCGACTCGGACGAAGGAGTCCGGCAAGTATTTGAGGATCAGGCATCTGAAGCCAATCGTTCCTTTTCCAAATATGTGGAGAGAGCCTACCCGGATTGGATTGCCAACGTGGACAGCGCGCCTGATGAAGATCGCCCTGCGTTGTCGCACGAAGTGATTCCACAATGGGTGCTTCCCGAGCTGAAAGGCGACAAACCTGTCATCTTCTTTGTCATCGACTGCATGCGCTGGGACCAGTGGCTGGAATTCGAGCGCCTGCTCGCACCGCTTTATACCCTTGAGCGTGACTACCATTATTCCATCCTCCCCACGGCTACACCGTACTCGCGTAATGCGATTTTTTCGGGCCTGCTTCCCAAGGACCTGGCCGAAACCTACCCGCGCATCTGGGCACAAGGCGAAGATGACGAGCACAGTAGAAACCGGAATGAAGAGCAGTTCCTGAACGACCTTCTGACCAGGCGCCATATCAAGGCCCGGGTGCGCTACGATAAGCTCATCGGCACCAAAGATGGACGCGAATTCCAGGCCTCGGTGCATGATCTCCTGCAGAGCGACCTGAGTGCCGTGGTCGTCAACTTTGTAGACATCCTGGCACACAGTCGTTCGGATTCGGCCGTCCTGAAAGAAATAGCTCCTGACGAACGCGCCTACCGCGCTCTGACCCGGACCTGGTTTGAACATTCTTGGCTCTTCCAGGCGTTTCAGCAATTGGCCGAGACCGATTGCACGATTGTCGTCACCACCGACCACGGGGCAATTCGAAGCCTGCACGACACGAAAGTCATAGGCGACCGGGAAACCTCCACGGCGCTACGCTACAAATACGGCAAGAGCCTCAAGTGTGATGACCGCCATGCGGTATTCGTAAGAAACCCCGCTACCTTCGGACTGCCGGCGGACCACCGGAATACCAACTTCATCATTGCAAAGGAAGACTATTATTTCGTTTATCCGACCAACTACAACCGGTATCAGAACAAATACCGGGATACCATGCAGCACGGCGGTATCTCCATGGAAGAAATGATTCTTCCCGTGATGACGCTAAGACCGCGTGCAGGGGGATGAGGTCATGACCGAATTGGTTAGTCATTGCGTGGAGGAAACCATCGAAGCAGGCAACATCCTGGGATCCCGATTAAGGACAGGTGCCGTTGTTGGCCTGGTGGGAGATCTGGGAGCGGGCAAAACGCATTTCGCGAAGGGTATCGCCCAGTCGCAGGGTGTGGATCCTGATCAGGTATCCAGCCCAACGTTCACGATCGCCCAGGAGTACCGCGGAAGTGGCCTGCCCATCTTTCATCTCGATTGCTACCGCCTGGAAAACGCCGAAGAGCTGGAACGCAGCGGGGCGCACACTTATTTGGGAGCAGATGGCATCTGCCTGATCGAGTGGCCACAACACGTCGAATCCCTGCTGCCTGCGGATGCCATCCTCGTATCCATTCGCCATCAACCCGAAGGAAGCCGGCTCATCCAGATTCTGACGGCCGAAGACGATGACTGATTCGTTCTCAGCGGCCGTGAAGCGGCTTTTGGCCATGCCAGCGTTTGCTACCAGTGGAGACGTGGCGCTCAAACCCGGACTCGATCGCATTCGTGCCCTACTCGCCGGAATGGGACATCCGGAGCGGGATCGTGAAATCATTCTTGTAGCAGGGACCAATGGAAAAGGATCTACGGCCTCCATGTTGGCCGCCCTTTCGACGGCGGCCGGTGTGCGAACAGGACTCCACACCTCGCCACACCTTTTGTGGGTCGGTGAACGCATGCGGGTCGACGGGATTGAGCCTTCCGAGGAATGGCTGGCCGAGACATTTGAAAACTGGGAGTCCCTGTTCGATCGGGTAAAACCCAGCTTCTTCGAGGCAACCCTCGCCTTGTCTTTCGCCTGGTTTGCCGATCAGGGCGCGGAGCGGTGGGTTGTGGAGATCGGTTTGGGTGGTCGCCTCGACGCGGCCAATGTGCTCGACGCTTCTGTGGGCATCCTGACGTCTGTAGGCAGGGACCATATGCACCTTTTGGGCCCCACCCTTTCCGATGTCTCACGGGAAAAAGCCGCCATTGCAAGGCCAGGGCGGCCTTTTGTCCTTGGTCCGTTGGAGGGCGAGGCGCGCGCAGCCGCTCTGGAAACGCTGAGGGAAATTGGCACCGACGTCATAGAACCCGTTCAGACCCAAGAGACGGGCGCACCTTTCACCCTGCGCACATCGAAGCGGTCTGTTTCGGGCGTCCAGCTCTCGATCGACGCGCCCCACCAGCGGATCAATGCCCTGTTGGCCTTGCAGGCTCTGGACCTGCTTCATGCCCCTCTTGTGCCTGAAACAACCGTCAAGGACGGCTTTTATCGCCTTAGCGAGCTCAGCGGGTTGCGAGGGCGCCAGGATTGGGTCAATGAAACGACCATGGTAGATGTCTGCCATAACGAAGATGCTCTCCAAGCGGCGCTTTCAACGTTTATTGCGACAGTGAGCAGATCGGATCGCGATGAAGGAGCTGTACGTGTCGTGTTGGGGTTTCTGGCTGACAAAGAACTCGGACAATTCGGCACCTGGTTGGCCCGCACCGTAGAAGAAATCCTTCCTGGACGGGTGAACGTGGAAGCCGTTGGAACGGCGGGAGCTCGAGGGCAACGTGCCGCGGCAACGGAAAGGGCCTTGATCGAGAGTGGATGGAATGGTCCAATCCAAAAGCATGACTCGGTGGAGGAAGCACTCTCTCGTGCGCTATCGCAGGCATCCTTCACCTTCATCGGGGGATCCTATCTAGTAGCCGCTAGTGCCTTGGAATGGCTTATTCCAGGAGGTGCGGGTTCACGCAAACTTCCGGTGAGAGACTGAACCTTGCTTGTTTTTCGCTGTAAATGAGCTATCTTGAGGCAATTACGTGACTTGCGTCGACAATTTTGGCTGTCCGCAGGTTGCATTTGGATCTGCCCAATTCCTTTCCGGGCCCTGATCCTGTCTTTCCGGCGGACCCTCCGCCACCCTTGACCTATTTCAATTTCTTTCCCTAATCGAACGGCTCTCGATTGATCGAGGTAATTCTGCCTGACCTGTACGCGTGAGGCATTTCTCCCGGACCTCCTGTCCATCATTCCCTGACGACGCGTTCTCTGCGTCAACCCAGTCGCGGGCCGCCATTCCAATCCATGAAAATTGCTGAACTTCAGGACAAGAAGCTTCCTGAACTGAAACAGATTGCCAAGCAGATGAACCTGGGTGGGTTTTCTGCCATGCGCAAACAGGACCTTATCTATCTCATTCTTGAAGCCAAGGCCGAAGCGGCCGCCGGATCCAATCGGCGGCGGCGTGAGGATCAGGCAGAGAAAAAAGACGCTGCCAAGGAATCCCCCAAGGGCTCCGCGAAGGGCAAGAGCGAAGAAGGCGACGGAGAGCAGCGTCGACGCAACCAGAAATCGGATGACGAATCTGGTGGCCGGGGTCGCCGGGGTCGCCGCGACAAAGACGAAGCAGCCAACGAACGGGACGAAAAGTCCGGTAGAGGTCGCCAGAGTCGTGATGAACGCTCGGATCGTGATGATGCCGAAGGCGGCAATGATAACCGGCGTTCGCGTCGGGGTCGCGATGGTGGTGATGACGGAAACGATCGCGGAAATGATCGCGGTGGCGACAGAAACCGCGACCGCAATCGCGGTCGGGGCCGCAAAGATGACAACCGCGGACGCGGTCGGGGCAACGACGGCGACCGTCGCGGCAAGCACGACGACAACAACGAACGTGGCGACAGGAATCGCGATCGGAATCGGGACCGCAATCGCGATGGAAACCGTGACGGTAATCAGGATCGGCACAATGAGCGCGACGGAGGTCGTCGCAGCCGCCGGGATCGTAACCGGGAAGCACGTGAAGAGCGTCGCAAACAGGTTTACGCCGATCAGCCCGAGTACATGCAAGAGTACAATCCAAAAGAGGTTGAGCTCGATGGCATGATCCGCAAGATCGGTGTCCTACAGATCCTCCCCGATGGATACGGCTTCCTACGAAGCGCAGAATTCAATTATCTGCCCAGCCCGGACGACATTTACGTTTCACCGTCGCAAATCAAACGCTTCGCCCTGAAAATGGGGGATACGGTTGATGGGGAAATCCGTCCGCCGAAAGAAGGAGAGCGCTACTTCGCGCTCATCCAGGTCAACTCGATCAACGGTCGCGCCCCCGGCGAAATCGACGAGCGGCCAAGCTTCGACTACCTGACGCCGTACTACCCCGAAGAGCAGCTCGTACTGCAAACACTCGGAGGCGAGTACTCCACACGCGTCATGGACCTCTTCTCGCCTATCGGAAAGGGACAGCGCGCGCTGATCGTAGCTCAGCCGAAAACGGGTAAGACGATCCTTCTGCAGAAGATTGCCAACGCGGTCACGACCAATCATCCCGAGTGTCACCTGCTGATCCTGCTGGTGGACGAGCGCCCGGAAGAGGTCACCGACATGCGCCGGCACGTGCAAGGTGAAGTCATCGCCTCGACGTTCGATCAGGACCCCGAGAAGCACGTTGAGGTAGCCGATATCGTGCTGCAGAAAGCCAAGCGCCTCGTGGAAGCCGGTCAGGATGTGGTCATCCTGCTCGACTCCATCACGCGTCTGGCCCGCGCACATAACGCCGTGACCACGTCGACCGGAAAAACCCTTTCCGGTGGTATGGAGGCCGGCGCACTGCGCGGCCCGAAACGCTTCTTCGGCGCGGCCCGCAATATCGAGGAAGGGGGCTCGCTGACCATCATCGGTACAGCCCTCATCGATACGGGAAGCCGCATGGACGAAGTCATCTTCGAGGAGTTCAAAGGAACGGGTAACTCGGAGATCGTACTTGATCGCGAGCTGGCCGACCGCCGCATCTTCCCGGCCATCCACATCGTGAAGTCGGGCACGCGTCGCGAAGAGCTTCTAATCCCTGAAGCCAAACTCAAGCGGATCTGGATCCTGCGGAAGTTGCTCGCGGATATGAGTCCGATCGACGCCATGAACTTCCTGCTCGACAAGATGCGCGGCACGAAGAAGAACGACGAGTTCCTGGTCACGATGAACTCGTAATCTTCGGATTGTACGGTCCCTACCCGGGACGCAGAAATAACGACGCGCCGCAGACTACAGGTCTGCGGCGCGTCGTGCTTTTCAGGGCTAGGGAAATTCCACTCAGGTCACGTCCTTGGCATGACCCCCATGCTACATTTCCGGGGCGGGCTCCACGGATGACTCCGCGTTCTTTCCTTTCCGGTGATCCTCCTTTGGCTCGGGTAGCGAGAAGTGTACGAGCAATGCCATGCCAACAATGGCCACGGCGCCCGTAATGGTGTTCGAGACATACCCATACTTGACGTAGGCCACCCCAGCGGCAGCTCCACCAAGACCGATACCGACCTGCCCAATAGCTACAGCAAGGGCCAACAGGGCACCTCGGCGCTGCCCTTCCACGATCGCCGTCATCAGCGACTGCAAGGGCGATATGCGCAGAGCAAACATGATCATGGCGAAACCAAACAGGATGTAGGCCATGACCATGGAGGTGGTCAGGTAGGTGGTGACCACCATCACCAGGGCCAATCCAAGGCACGAAACGATAATGAGCGGCTTTCGCCCTGTTCGATCGGACAGCTTTCCGGCAGAAGGTCCTGCGATCACATTGGCGATACCCCCAACAAAAAACAGGGAGGCAATGGCCGTTCCCTCTACACCCAGATGTTGTTCGAGCCACGTAGGCAGATAGATCACGTACAGCCCAATGCTGAAAAACATCAGAAAGTAGGTCGCACTTGCTGCAACGACCACTTTGCGGCCAAGCAATTCCCGGTAGCCCGCAATGGCCGAGGAAAGCGTGAGGCGATTTTGGTTGCGCGCAACATCGGGCTGCGGAACGTAGAACCAGATGAGTACTGTGGTCAGTGTCATCGTTCCGGCAAACATCAGGAAAGCCCCCCTGAAACCAAACCAGTCTGCCAGCAGGGTCCCGATGGGTATCCCGATGATCTGCCCTACCGCAATACCACTCATCACCCATCCATTGGCCCAACCGCGCTTGTTGTAGGGGAAGTAGTCACCCACATAAGAGACCGCTGCACCGCTAAGCATTCCTCCTGCAGCGCCTGCAGCGGCACGCATGATCAAAAGCTGCGTGAAGTTCTCCACGATCCCGTGGAGCCACAGCGCCACAGCCATCGAACCGCACCCCAAAAGAATGACCAATCGACGTCCGAACTTGTCAGAAATGGGGCCAATGATCAGCGCAAAAAGACTTAAAAAGACAGCGTACGAAGTGATCAGCCATCCCTGATACGCTTCGGCAATATTGAGAGCCTCTCCGATACGTGGCAGGATCGGGGATACGATGATGACCTGACTGCTGGCGGAGAACACCATCAGCCATAAGGCAAACAGGACCAGATACGGGTGGGAGTTGTCTCTCCGGGCCATGGGCGCTGGATTCGCAGTCACCAGATTGAAGCGAGGTCACCGTGTGGTGACCCGATATAGATAGCCCAACGGGTGACGAAGCGTCGTGGAGGGCGGCACAGTATACGGAATACCTTCCGACCATACGGTGCATACACAAACCGTCCATGAGGAGCTTTCTTCAAACATGCCTCAGGTATTAATCAGAAAAAAAATGGGGCGGCCAACTACCCGTGGCCGCCCCATCTGCAACATGACGCAGCAGGAGTCAGAACGTGTCCCGTCATCCCTGGGGACCGTTCTTTCCCGGTTACTTGAGCAGCGTCATTGTTTTGGATACCGTACCAACTGCGGTCTGCAGGCGGTAGATGTACATGCCCGAAGCCAGGTTGCTGGCGTCGAACTGGGCCTGGAACGTACCGGCCGGCTGTACACCGTCGACGAGGACGGCAATCTCACGACCCAGCACGTCGTGGACCGACAGTCGGACATCCGTCGTGGTCTGCAGACGGAAGGCGATCGTGGTCGTCGGGTTGAACGGGTTCGGGAAGTTCTGAGCCAGTTCTACCTGCAGCGGCAGCTCGGAGAATCCATCTTCCACGTCGACCGTCTGGCCGGTAGCGATGTTGCCGAAGTAGCCAGCGGCAGAGAGTGCCGTCCAGCCAGCGGCCCAGTTGTCGCGACCGAAAGCACCAACGTAGTCGACCGACGAGAAGAATCCGTCGTTCGGCGTGGCAGCGCGGGCCATGGTGAAGGCCGGGCTGTTTCCGGTCGGACGCGGATCGAGACCACCCGAAGGCGATGCAGCGCGATCGATACCAGCGATCATCGGATCCTGTGCCAGGTTACCGTTGGCCAGGAGGTAGTCGATGATAGCCTGCTGGTTTTCGAGACCCGGGTTGACGAACTCGCTCGGGCTGTTGCCAGCGCCGAAGCCGTACCACAGGTTGTGCGTCAGCTCGAGGTCACCAGCTTCAAAACGCTGACGCGAATCGAGCGGCTTGGAACCGGTGTTGTCGATGTCCTCGATCGTCAGGGCGTGTCCACCGGAAGTGGAGTTGTAGTCGGTGAAGATCGAGTTGTGGTACTCACCACCCGTGTTGTCACGGAACATGAGCATCTCGCCACGGTCGCCGTCCGGCGTGTTCGTGGCGCCACCACCGATGTAGGTCGCATTGTAGACCATCGGATGCGCGAAAGGCTCGGTGTTCTCATCGCCACCGGCACCATCCTGCTCGGCTGCCGCACCGGCTGCGTCCGTGCCCTGGATGACGAACCAGAACTGACCTTTACCGCGGTAGCCCTGATCCCAGTCCACTGCGTCATCCGAGTTGAAGGCAGATACGAAGTACTTCAGGTTGACGTTGCCGCCGAAGAACTCGACGCCGTCATCGCCCGAGGAGTAGGACTCGATGTACTCGAGCGTCGTACCGGCGCCTACGCCACCGAGGGTCAGACCCTGGATCTCGTTACCGTCCGACTCACCGATGTTGATACCCGTGTGACGGATGGAGACATAGCGCATGATACCCGAGGAGTCGTTGTCGTCCGTTCCACCGTACTCGGCGCGCGTGTCACCGTCGGGGAGGATCTCATTGACACCTTCGATTTCTTTCCAGTCACCAGCCGCATCACCTGCGTTGTTCGTGACAGCGCTACCAAGGAGGATGATACCACCCCAGAGACCGCGGTCTTCGTAGGTCAGCAGGTCAGCCGAGGAAATGTTGTCCTGGATCGAAGTGAAGATGATCGGCGCAGAAGCCGTTCCTTCAGCGTAGATCTTGCCACCGCGAGCCACCATGAGGGCCGAAGCGTTGACGCTCTGCCCGTCGTTGGCCTTGATGACCGTACCGGCTTCGATGTGCAGTTCGGCACCGTCTTCGACGATCACGAGACCATCGAGGTTATAAACGTTGTCGGCCGTCCAGTGAACCGTTTCACCAGCATTGATGCTGGCATCATTGACGGCGACTACAGGACGATTTTCGACGTTGGCATCCGGCGTGGCGAAGTAGCCATTGGCATCGAGTGCCGTCCAGCCGAGGGCCCAGTTGCCACGACCGAAAGCGCCCACGAAGTCAACCGGCGTGTAGAAGGCGTCAGCCGGATAGGCAGCGCGATCCATCGAGAACGCTGCGGAAGCAGCAGCCGGCAGCGGATCCATGGAACCGGTCGGTGTAGCTGCACGGTCGATTCCACCCAGCATTGGATCTTCAACGACGTTACCATTTGCGAGCAGGTAGTCGATGATGGCCTGCTGATTCTCGAGGCCCGTGTTGACGAACTCTGAAGGCGTATTACCAGCGCCGAAGCCGTACCACAAGTTGTGGGTCAGCTCGAGGTCGCCGTTTTCAAAACGCTGACGCGAATCGAGCGGCTTGGAACCGGTGTTGTCGATGTCTTCGATCGTCAGGGCAAAACCACCGGAGGTGGAGTTGTAGTCGGTGAAGATCGAGTTGTGGTACTCACCACCCGTGTTGTCACGGAACATGAGCATCTCACCACGGTCGCCGTCCGGCGTGTTCGACGCACCGCCACCTACATAGGTAGCGTTGTAGACCATCGGATGAGCGAACGGCTCAGTGTTCTCATCGCCACCGGCACCATCCTGCTCAGCGGCAGCACCGGCTGCATCCGTACCCTGGACGACGAACCAGAACTGACCTTTACCGCGGTAGCCCTGATCCCAGTCCACTGCGTCATCGGAGTTGAAAGCCGAGACGAAGTACTTCAGGTTGACGTTACCGCCGAAGAATTCGACACCGTCATCGCCCGAGGAGTAGGACTCGATGTATTCGAGCGTCGTACCAGCACCAACGCCACCGAGGGTGAGACCCTGGATCTCGTTGCCATCAGACTCACCGATGTTGATACCGGTGTGACGGATCGATACGAAGCGCATGATACCCGAGGAGTCCATGTCGTCCGTTCCACCGTATTCGGCGCGCGTGTCGCCGTCGGAGAGGATCTCATTGACACCTTCGATTTCTTTCCAGTCGCCAGCCGCATCACCTGCGTTGTTCGTGACAGCGTGGCCGAGGAGGATGATTCCACCCCAGAGACCGCGGTCTTCATAGGTCAGCAGGTCAACCGAGGAGATGTTGTCCTGGATCGAGGTGAAGATGATCGGTGCATTGGGCTCGCCCATTGCATAGATCTTACCGCCGCGTGCAACCATGAGGGCCGACGCGTTGACGCTCTGGCCATCATTGGCTTTGACAACCGTGCCGGCTTCGATGTGCAGTTCGGCACCGTCTTCAACGATTACGAGACCGTCGAGGACGTAAACATTGTCGTTGGTCCAGTGAACCGTCTCACCAGCGTTGATGCTGGCATCAGTCACGGCAACTGTCGGACGAGCTTCAACATCATCGGACTGTGCCAGCGCCGTGCCAGCAGAGAAACCGACCATGATCAGCAAGGCGAACAGGGTAAGTAGCGCTCTTTGCATTGTATCAGGAGTGGTGTGTTAGGGGTGAGTAACAGTCAGCTAACAATGAGCTAACGATTTCTTAATGAAGGCCAGAAACCACAGAAGGCAGCCATTTGGCTGCCTTCTGTGAGGAATGAAGTCCGGACGATCCGAACCTCTATGTCAGGTAATCTCGAAGGGACGACCTAGTTGATTTCGTAGGTAAGCCCAAGCGAAAAAGTGCGGGAGCGTGAGTACGAGAGGTACTCATAGTCCGTACCCTTGAAAGACTGGATCTGCCGCATATCCGTGCCCAGCAGGTTCTTTGCTGAAAACTTCATGCGGAAGTCTCGCGAGACTTTGCGGGAAACGGTCAGGTCGAGATCAGCACGCGCTTGTTCAAAAACGTCTGGCGTTGCGCCTTCGGTGACTGCGAGCAGCCGATCTCCGAATACTGTGTAATAGAGGCCGATGGCCGTACCTGTCTCGACGTTCTCGTAGACCGCATTGAGATTCACGAGATACGGAGACTGTCCGATGAGCTGACGCGAGTTGTTCGCTTCGGGATCGGAGGCCAGGATGATGATCATCTCTTCCTTTGGAACGTCCACTTCGGATCGAACCAAAGAAAGGTTGCCTCCGAGGAAAATGCGGCCGAGGATCGGATTGGTCGTCAATGCATCGAGGCGCTTGCGTACCTCGAATTCGGCACCATATACGGTTGCAGACTCCACATTCTGGAAGCCGACGAAACGACCCTCACCAACGTTGCGCAGTACGCGTTCGATGGGATCTTCAAAGTCTTTGTAGAAACCGGAAACGGCAAAGATCTCACCCGGACGTACGAACCATTCCCAACGCAGGTCATAGTTGGTGATGAGGGTGCGATTAAGCAGTGGGTTGCCTTCCTGCACATCCCCGCCTACGAAATCAAAGCTCTGGAAGGGAGCCAGCTCACGAAATGTTGGGCGCGCCAGCGTACGCGTCGCTGCAGCACGCAGGTTCATGCTACCGGTCAGCTGATATGTCAGGTTGATCGAAGGCAGGACGTCAGTCTGATCAAGCTCCGCAAAGCGCAATTCATCGGGAAGCTTATCGTCGAAGCTCTCGGTAAGCATGGTTGTCGTTTCCACGCGCGCGCCGACGATGGCCTTGAAGGAGCGGGTGACGGGAATCTTTGCCATCGCGTAGCCGGCTTGGACATCGCGGTTGGCATCGTAATTACCGCGCTTTGGCGAGTTCTCCAGTACGTACAGGCCTGCGTTGAAGGCCGTGATGTCGCGCACATTCAGCGTGTCCAGGACACCGAAGTTTTCTGGAGCGAGGTAAGCATTGATATCACCATTGAAATCCCGGAAATCAATCTCGCGACCCTCGCGGTATTCGAAGCGGCGCTGGCGGAACGTGCGGCCGGTCGCTTCGAAAGCCCCTCCGACTTTGAGTTCAAGGCGTCGGCTGGCTCCAAGATCGATGGGAAGAGTCAGATCAATCTTGGACGAGCGCGTGTCTTCGGACAGGTTCCTGAAAAAGCGCTGTGGTGGCGGTGCGTTGCCACCACCGAGGCTGTACGTCGTGTCGACGGCGGCGGCGCGCTCATAGATATTCTGAACAGAGGAAAAGAAACGCAGATCTGGTTCTTCCTGGGTGTTCTGGCCCCCGGAAACCGCCCATTCAGCGGTAACCGGGCCAAGCAGACTTTTACCACGGAGCTGAAGGGATGTCAACGAACGCTCCTCGTAGTCAAGAGAGCGCGTAAAAAAGGTGGAGGTGGCATTCTGATCCCTGAATCCGCCAAGCATGGTCGCCTCACTACGCCCACTCTGGGTTCGCAGGGCGGTCAGGGTCATTTCATGCTTGTTGGACGGCTTGATTGAAAAAGAGCCACTCGTTCCCCAATTGGCCTCTTCACTGCCCCGCATGTTGACAAAAGATGCAGCTTCCAGTGGATCCGCCCTGGAAATCAATTCCAGATCAGGATTGGCGCCGAAGTAGGTGTTCGAAACGAGGTTGTCGACATCGTTGACCGAGCCACCTGTCAGGTTCCATTGGCTGAACACTCCGTCCTCATATAAGGAATAGGTTCGTCCATAGGTCAGACTACCCGTGTAGCCCACTGGCATACCCATCAGCGTTGACTGACCGCCGATGGCAGTCGACAAACTGTAGTTGATGGGTGCAGCATCTTGCACCGGAACCATCTGTCCGTTGAAGGCACGCGAAAAGGCGTTCAGCGAGTCAGCACGGGCAGCACGGATTTCGTTTGAAATACCGGATCGGAGATCGCGAAGGTCCTGCTCGGTTGGCAGATCCGCTTCGGGGTCCTTTTCCTCGAAGATGTCGGGCAGGGAGCGCTGTCCATCATCCCATCCGACCCAATCGGTCGAAGATCGGGCGTAGGTCAGGAAGTCGGAGCTTCCGGTCGCCAGATCGTCGTAGGTCAGAGAAGCGGACAACGAAAAAGTGAAGTCGTCCGGAAAGGCCTTGGTGGCTACATCCACAAGACCGCCCGAGAAGTCGCCCGGCTTGTCGGGCGTAAAGGTCTTCAGCGTGACAATGTTGTCAAGCAGAGCCGTTGGGAAGAGATCCAGCTGGAATGACTTCCGATCGGGATCAGCCGATGGCAATGTCGATCCATTCAGTGTCGTATTCGTGTAGCGATCGCCCAGGCCACGGATGAAGACGTACTTCCCGCCCATCACAGAGGCACCTGTTACCTTGGACATGGCAGCCGCTGCATCGCCTGAACCCGAGCGACTGATGGCCTCGGCCGAAATAGCATCCGACATGCCGTCTGCTCTCTGTCGATCCTTGAGCAGAATCGATTCATTGTTGCGTATGGCCCGTGCTTCAACCACGACTTCTCCGTCCAGCTCGAACGCTTGACTCGAAAGCGTAATGTCGAGTCGGGTGGCTTCACCATCGAGGATGTCGACGCCCTCAATAGTCAGGGTCTGGAAACCGATATAGGACACTTCGAAGGTTTGCACTCCAACCGGAATATTATCTATCCGGAATCGGCCTTCAAGATCGGTAGAGGTACCGATGAGGGTGCCTTTCAAAAGGACGTTCGCTCCGATGAGCGGGTCACCAAAATCACCGTCGATTACGGTACCGGCAAATGAACCAGTTTGGGCGAGGGCGGGCGACTGAAATGCTGTAAGGATCAACGAGACCAGCAGAAGGCCTCGCCATGAATGACCAGATTTCACGGAAATACTCTTGGGGAAACGGGATGACAGTGGGGTCGCCGGGCATGGTCCTGGATGAAAGCTCCAGTAGCGTATGCCCGGTCAGCTCAAGTGTCCCAAGGGTAGCGTGATCGTGTTACGGCAGTGTTATCCGCCGTTAAGCCAGTGTTATGCTTTGCGTGAAGGCTTCGGGAAGGGTTTGCTAGTCGCCCCCCTCCTCGGAGGCGATCGTCGTGGACTGCTCCATGAAAGCCGTCATGCGGCGCACGAAGTCGGCGGGGTTTTCGAGCGAGCCTTCCAAGAGGAGCGCTGCCTCGTAGAGCTGCTCGATGGCGTCGCTGATCTGTGCATCTGAGTCAGGTTTGTCACCGAGCGCAGACAGATTCTTGATGAGCGGATGCGACGTGTTGACTTCGAGCACCTTCTTGCTGCCGGTGAATGAATCATCCATCATGCGCATCATGCGCTCCATCTGGGCATCCATGCCGGCCGTACCCGTAACGAGTGTCACAGCAGAGTCCACCAGGCGATCCGAGGAGCGTACGTCCTCCACCCGATCACCGAGAACGTCTTTGAATCGTTCGACCAGCTTCTTGGTCTCGCCTTTTTTGAGACCACCTTTCTTCTTCTTGTCCAGCTTCAGATCGGAAGATTCGATACTGACGAGGTCGAAGTCCTTGTACTTCGGAATGCCCGGCATAATGAACGCATCGACGGGCTCGGTCATCAGGAGCACCTCCATGTCGTTCGCTGTGAAGTACTCCATGTTCGGGTTGCGCAGGGCTGCATCGCGCCCGTCAGCCAGGACATAGTAGATCTTGTCCTGATCGCTTGGCTTGCGATCTAAGTAGGCTGCGAAACCCGTCCATTCACCTGATTCCTTGATGGAGGATTCGAATCGGAACAGCTCGATCATCTGATCGCGGTGCTCAAACTCGAACTGGATGCCGGACTTGAAGAGCGGACCGAACTCCTTGGAGAACGTGGCGAATTTCTCTGGTTCGGTCTCGGCCCATGATTCGAGCATGCCCAAAATCTTGCCCGTCAGGATTTTGCGGATTTTGGCCAGCACCGGACTGTTCTGCGTAATCTCGCGCGAAACGTTCAGGGGCAGATCTTCTGTGTCCACGACCCCTTTGACGAAGCGGCACCAGTCGGGTAGCAAGTTTTTTGCATCATCCTGGATGAAGACCTTCGACGAATGCAGGTGCACCCCGTACTTGTAATCCTCGTGGAACATGCCGCGGGGCGCCTTCTTCGGAATGAAGAGCAGCGCTTTGAAGCTGACGACTCCTTCCAGGCTCAGCTGCAGGTGCCCGAGTGGCTCGTCGGTGTCATTGGAGACGAACTTGTAGAATTCGGTCAGCTGCTCGTCGGTGACATCGGATTTGCTCTTGTACCACAGCGCATCGACTGTGTTGACCAATTCCCCTTCCACGTGCACCGGGAAGTCGACGAAGTTGGAGTACTTGCGAATAATGCTCTTGACGTGCCACTCTTCTGCGAATTCGCCCTTGTCTTCTTTCAAATGCAGGGTGATCGTCGTGCCGCGTTCGGTGCGATCGGTCTCTTCGATGGTGTAGGATCCGCCTCCGTCGCTCGTCCAGCGCAGGCCCTGGCTATCCTTGTCGGCGTGCCGAGTGTCGACCGTGATGGTATCGGCCACCATGAAGGCCGAATAGAAACCCACTCCGAACTGGCCGATCATGCTGGCATCGACGGGACCATCCTGTTTCTTGAGTTCCTGGACGAACTCCAGTGTCCCGGAGGAAGCCACCGTCCCGATGCGCTTCAGCAAGTCGTCCCTGGTCATCCCCACACCCGTGTCCCTGAGAACGAGCGTATTGTCGTTCTTGTTGAGCGAGATATCGATGCGCTGCTCGGCGTCCGCATCCACTACGTCGCGATCCGTGAGCATGCGAAAGCGGATCTTGTTGAGCGCGTCCGAGGCGTTGGAAATCAGCTCACGCAGGAAGATTTCCTCGTGCGTGTAGAGCGAATGGATGATCAGATGAAGCAGTTGCTTCATCTCGGCCTTGAACTCGTGGACTTCGGGAGCCTGAGTACTTTCTGGGGCTTCTGGAGTCGTGGTTGTTTCGTCAGCCATGGGTCAAGCGGGAATAGGAAACAGATGGGAATGGTTGGGCGACGTGAACCGCCTCTACAGCCCTGTCTTTGGCGTTTCCCGCCTGATTGTTCCATGAACAAGTATCTAAGGAGGTGGCAAGTATCGACAGGAGGTCTGTCAGGTGCTGGATATCCGAGGTATTCCAGCCAGGGATTCCGACAGATCGGGTAAATACAAGCAGGCGCTCAGTAGGTCAGTGACACCCGCCAAAGCGACAGGTGTCACAGGGTCAGCAAAAAGTTATCCTACTCGACGCGCGCGAAACGAATTGGGCATGGCGTGACGGTCCTGACGGCGAACGCCGGGACGGGAAGATTCCATGCGATTGGCAATCCGGGACATGATTCCATCGGCTTCACCGGATCTGGCAGCGGCCAGGGCCTCGGTGGCCATGGCCAGCCACTGGCGCATGCTACCATCCTGAAGGAGTGCACTCGTTACTTCCGAGCGCTGGGCGTCGTTCAATTCACCGGAGATGTATCCGGCCAAAGCATGTTCGTCAATTTTCATGGTCGTTCTGAGGGCTGCAGAATGAGGTGGTGTCTGTCGAAAAGAGACACCTCGCCCGTCAGGTATCGGCCACGGTCCTGAAATCTTAAATCGTACTGTCGGCGATCCTTATTCCTGGCCCTTGACGGCTGGAAGTGTACTGAGCCAATCCATGAGGGCCGGACCGATTTCCTGCTGCCACGCTGCTGAAGCCGGCGCAATGACCTCAAAATGGCTGGCTTCTTCAAAGAAGTGCACACGTACATCATCCCCCTCGGCTGTAGCGGCTTCCGCATAGGCTGTGATTTGCTGCCACGGAATGACATAATCTTGTCGACCGTGCAGAAACAGCTGTGGCGTTCCGATGGGCAAACGCTCTGCTGGTGAGGCTTCCGCATATCGAGCCGGAAGCTGGTCCGGTGTATCATCCATCAACTGGAAAACAGCCTCACCACACGGGTTCACCTCCTGCTGAACGTGGGCCCTCAGATCGGCGATACCTCCAAGGCTGATTGCTCCAGCCAGTTGAAGGGGATCGGCCGTGTAGAGCTCGTCTTCAGGCGCATAGCCTCCTCGCCCGGCAGCCCACAAAGCCAGATGCCCACCAGCTGAATGACCCATGGCGACCACACGGGACGCGTCAAGGTCAAAGAATTCGGCGAGGTCTCGAACGAAATCAATGCCCGCGCCCACATCATCGAATGTGCCCGTCCAGCCTCCTCCTTCATCAACGGCTTGACGATGCGAAATGCTCCACGTGGCCCAGCCTCGATCCGTGATCGCTTCCATAAGAGGCTCCACGTGACGCGGACGATGAAGTCCCACCCAGCATCCGCCGTGCATCATGACAACAACTGGATGCGGACCCTCTCCTTCCGGAATACGCAATACTCCCCACTGCAGTGAATCAGCACCATAGGCCAACCGACGCTCCTCATCGATTTGTGGATAGTCGAAATCACCAGGGCCCAAAAACTGGGCTTTGGCAGGAAGCGCAATCAGGGCGACGGCAACGACCGCCAGGCATCTCTTGAACAACATCATGACCACATGCGAGAATTGGACGAGGGCGTAATCTAGCGATCCCGGCCTCCCCGCGTGTGCGAATGGTCTCTTTTACAGATGCGCAATCGCGTCTTCCTTCCCAGGGCTCAGAACCCGAATTCTGGAGCTGCCCAAGTCAGCGGATCTCCCATCAGACCATGGGTGAAACTGACCACTTCTCCGTCGAATGGCGTGAAATGGATGAGGATAAACATGGCCTCCCGGTCTGGATAGAACGGCGCCCAACTCGGACGCCAGTAGTTCTCCTTGAGCGCTGGATCGTCCACGATCTCCGCCCGTCCCCGCAGCGTGACGTATCCCTGGGAATCGGGAATTCGATACATGATGGTTGCGCGCGGATTTGCCCTGATCTCACGCACCTTGGCGCTGTTCACATTCGTGCCCATCCAAACGTCGAAGCGGGCCGAATCCGGCGCCGTCGCATCCAGAATCCTGGCCTGGGGCTGCCCATCCTCATCCAGCGTGATCAGCGTCAGTATCGATGAGGAAGCCATGACATCCCATGCGACCCGGTGAGCCTCTGTCATCGTCTCCGGGATTGGAGATAGCAGCTCGGGTGCGGGCAGGTCCTGGACCTGCCCGCAGGCCGTGAAAAGAATCGCTACCGCAATAAGACACGGGGTGTAGAATCGCATAGCGTGATCAACGCCCCACTGCGGCCAGTCCCTGTTCAAATACGATATCGACTGGGATACCCTCCTCGGCCAAGCGGTCGAGATCGGCCTGGAGTTGCTGCGGAACACGGGCGTAGTCCGCTACGAATGCCGCCACTCCTTCGTAGTCGCCATCACCCTGGAATCGTAGGATCTTCTCGGTCAGCGCATTCATGGCTTCGATCTGTTCGGTGATACAATCAGCGTGTCCGCGTTTCATACGTTCGGGGCAGGGCAGCATCGCCCAGGACGACAAAGTCGCCCAACCCGATGTGCTCTTCCGGGTCAAATGCGCTGGGGTCATCGACACTCTGCACAGAGATGATGAGCATGCGGGTGCCGGGTCGATACTGGTTGAGGTGTTCAGGCGTGCCGGTACCTGACTGCACATGGAAACCTCCGACAAAGTGAGCAACTTTTGCGCCCGGGGTGCGGGTCATGTGTTCGGCTATCGACCATGCCATCGTGGCATCCCACAGGGCCTGTGCGTCCAGCATGGATCCGCCGCCGTGCTGAGGCTGGGCAGGAGTTTGATGGGAAGCTGAATCATGGTCCATAGAGCTGTGATCCATGCCCTCCATCGAGTGGCCTTCGCCTTCTTTCTTGGCCGCCATCTTCTCGGCCTTCATTTTCTGGTATTCCTCTTCACTCATGCCCGGGTGGTGCTTTTCGCGCATGGCAGCATGGTCCATCTCCCCCTCGCCGTGCTGCATGGCGCTCATGTCATGGCCTTCCGCGTGATTTTCGCCGTGCCGCATTCCCTCATGCTGCGGTGCTGGCTCTTCGTGCTTGTGCTCAGTCTCACTCTCCTCTTCTGACACCTCTTCGGCCTCGGCGCGCATGGTCGCCATGGCCTCACTCATCACCCGATTCCATTGGGCTTCATAGGCCTCCGATGCCACGGCGTACGGCAATGGAGCGAGATAGGAGCGCGCCTGATCCGAAAGCGACTCCAACGCCATTCGGCCCGTACGCGAGACCATATTCGCATACCGACGCGGTGCATTCGCGGCGATTACAGACAGACCGTTGTCCTTGGCAAATTCCACCAGCGGACGATAGTCCGTTTCATAGTTGGACCATGGGCTGCTGGACTGCTGGAAGTGACTATCCGAAATCAAACCGGTCAGGTATTCATCGACGATGTACTGCACATCTCGCGCAAACATCTCCAGACTGAGGGTAGCAGCGTGACCGTGGGCCTCAAACCATCCTTCGAGAACGCGTTCTTCGATAAAATGGGAAACCGGGTCGTTGTGCAATTCGCCAACAAAGACCACGTCTACCTGCTTCAGCGCTGCGCGCACATCATCCATCGTGGCAGGCGTGCCGTCGCTGTGATATATCCGGTAATCCGACTCGGTAACGTCATCTGCCGTTGATAGCTGGGCAGAAACCGTCGGTACGGCAAACAGAGAAAAAACGAGGCATGAGCCCAGTAGGGCTCCCAGAAAAGAGCGGTTCATACGTCCTGGAAATTGACATGGAGACTGCAATGTAGCAACCACCCGCACTCATTCCGACAGGACAATCACCTACGACGGTTGTGGTTGCGTCCCCGACCTCGACCTTTGTGCTCACCGCTGCGGTTTTGACCGTGGCTGCCACCCCCATCATCGTTGTGATGATGATCGTCTTCGGACGGCGCCCCATCGTGTTCGACTTCGGTCACCTTGTGAAGCGTCTCGTGATACAGGTCGTCGAGCAGCATGGCCAGCAGCTCAGGCTCTTCTGCCGAAAGGGCATCCACGAGCGGCTTGAAACGCTGAAGGCGCTCCTTCTCCATGTTCGACTTGTCGCGGAAGTTCGATTCCAGGACAACCGTCAGGCGCTCCGTCACGCGCTGTTCAACATCTTTCTCGTCGGGAACGTCGTGTTGGCTCATGGGAATCGCATAGCGCTGTCCGAGGGCCAGCAGATTACGCTGCTCCTCGATGGTGATGAGGGTGATGGCCGTTCCGGTCTTGCCAGCACGGGCGGTACGACCGGCGCGGTGCACGTAATACTCCGGGTCCTGCGGCAGATCGTATTGGATGACGTGACTGAGGTCGGTGATGTCGATTCCTCGGGCCGCCACGTCAGTAGCCACCAGAAAACGAAGACGACCATCGCGGATCTTCTTCATCACCTTCTCGCGGGCCCGCTGCGACAGATCTCCTGAGATGCTGTCCGCATCGTAGCCGTAGTTCTGGAGGAATTGCCCCAGATACTCCACGTCCCGCTTCGTATTGGCGAAGATGATGGCCGAATCCGGATTCTCCATTTCGATCAGGCGCACCAGGATGCGATCCTTGGCCATCCGATCGACCCGATAGTAGCGATGCTCGATGGCATCGACACTGACATTTCCACTGCTCAGCGACAGAAATCCAGGGTCATTCAGGAATTTCTTCGAGAGGTAGCGAACCCGCTTCGGCATGGTTGCACTGAACATGCACGACTGGCGACTCAACGGTAGATACCGCTCGAGCTTGAGCATGTCCGGGTAAAATCCCATCGACAGCATCTCGTCCGCCTCGTCGAAAACCAGCATCTTCAGGTCATCCAGCACCAAGCGGCCTTGCTGGATGTGATCCAGGATGCGTCCAGGCGTTCCGATGATCACCTGCGCACCGTTCTTCAGCGCCTTGATCTGGGGCTCGTATTTAACACCACCATAAATCAAGACACTCGTAAAGGGGTGATTGCCCCGCAGCTTGTCAAACTCCTCGTGGATCTGACGGGCCAGTTCACGGGTCGGGGAAAGGACCAAAGCTTGTGCAGCCTTCAGGTCTTCATCCAGCAGATTGAATAACGGCAGCAGAAATCCGCCTGTCTTGCCCGAACCCGTGCGAGACTGCACGATCATGTCGCGCCCGTCCAGCAAATAAGGGACGGCTTTCTCCTGGACCGGCATCAGCTTGGACCATCCGATCGACTGCACGGCTTCGCGCAAACTATCTGGGAGGGCTTCTACCGTCGCGGGCGGGAGCGAGGGCTCCGGCTCAGTAAACGATTTGGTCGTCCGGGCCTCGGCACGCTCAGCTTGCGCACGAGAGGTAAGGTCGATTCCGGTGATGTAGCTCCGTTTGGGGCCTTCAGACATACAGGGTAGGTTGATCAGGTTCGGTTGCGGGGCCTACATGGCCAGTCCGCCATCCACGTGCAGCACGTGGCCAGTAATATACGAGGCCTCGTCGGAGGCGAGGAACAGCACGGCGGCTGCAATATCTGCAGGAGATGCAGGACGTCCTGCGGGGACAGAGCCAAGCATCGCTTCGCGAGCAGCCTCTGAAAGGCTACTGGTCATATCGGTCTCTACATACCCCGGTGCCACTACGTTGACGGTAACGCCACGGGCTCCCAGCTCCTTGGCAAGGCTTTTCGAGAATCCGATGATACCTGCCTTGGAAGCGGCGTAGTTGGTTTGTCCTGGATTACCCATGACGCCAACAACTGATGAGAGGTTTACAATACGTCCTCCACGCTGGCGCATCATCTGACGATAGGCGGCCTTGGAGTAGTTGAAAACGCTCTTGAGGTTGGTACCCACGACCGCGTCAAAGTCTTCTTCGCTCATGCGCAGCATAAGATTGTCACGCGTCACGCCTGCATTGTTGACGATGACATCCATCGACCCCCAGTCCGCAATCACTTCATTCACGGCTGCTTCCGCAGCAGTATAGTCGGCAGCATCGGCCTGGAAGGCCTTGGCAGTGTGACCAGCCTGGGTCAGTTCTGCTACCAGTGCATTCGCTTCGTCGGACGAACTACGATAAGTGAAAGCAACCTTCGCCCCTTCTGCGGCGAAGCGTTCCACGATGGCGCGGCCAATACCACGGGTACCTCCGGTAACGAGGACATTTTTGTCTGCAAATCGATTGCTCATGGCAAGAGAGTTAGAATGGATCTTCAGAATACGGGTCAGAGGGCGGCAATGTCGGCTGCGTCCGAAAAGGATGCGGTTGCTACGTCGCGCCCAAGCGTGCGCTTGACCAGTCCCGACAGGACTTTGCCTGCACCGACTTCCACAAAGCTGGTCGCTCCGTCCGCATGCATGGTGCCAAGGCCCTGCGCCCAGCGAACCGGAGAGGTCAGTTGCTCAACAAGTCGCTGGCGGATGACGGCCGGGTCGGTGGTCGGCGCCGCGGTGACATTCAGGTAGACGGGACAAGAAGGGGTTCGAATATCTAGTTCGGCGAGGCCTTCGGCCAGCCCTTCCCGCGCGAAATCCATAAGCGGAGAGTGAAATGCGCCGGACACAGGGAGTTTGAGGGCTCGGCGAGCGCCACGTTCCTGAGCAAGCGCTACGGCACGATCTATAGCCTCAACATCACCAGAAATCACAATCTGGCCAGGCGAGTTGAAGTTGGCCGGTTGCACGATCGACTCACCGCTGGCTTCTTCGCATACGGCTTCCACATCAGCATCGTCCATGCCCAGAATGGCTGCCATGGTACCCGGGCGAATATCCCCTGCTTTGGCCATCAGTTCCCCACGCAATCGAACAATGCGCAGTCCTTCTTCAAAGGAAATCGCTCCGGCTGCCGCCAGGGCGCTGTATTCTCCCAAACTGTGTCCGGCTACCATGGCCGGCATAGACGCACTGGATGGGAGAGCAGACATCACGGCCATCGAGTGCACGAACAAGGCCGGTTGCGTGTTCTGCGTCTGCGTCAACCGCATCTTGTCAGCTTCGGCTTGTGACGCGTCGCCAGATCCAAACATGATGGACGTCAGGTCCAAGTCCAGCACCGTATTGGCGCGCTCTAGCACGCTGCGTGCTGCATCGTTCTCTTCATAGAGGTCTTTCGCCATACCGACGAACTGGGACCCCTGACCAGGAAACAGGAATGCGATCATGATGATATCAATCTCGGTTCGATTAAGCCAACGACCCACCAAGTGTGTCGATAGCCCTGCTCAGGACGCTGGACTGCGTCGACCTACAGGTGGCAATTATGCGGCAGACGTGCCATCATAGGCCCACCTCAGCCAGGAGGCCCCCCACGTGAAACCACCCCCAAAAGCAGCCAGCACGATATTATCGCCCCGGCGCAACTCTGACTCCCAATCAGCGAGGCATAGCGGAATGGTCGCAGCCGTGGTATTGCCGTAGCGTTCGATATTGAGCATGACCTTCTCCATGGTGATCCCCATTCGACGAGCCGTGGCATCAATGATGCGCAGGTTGGCCTGGTGAGGGACCAAGTATCGAATATCGTCTCCCGTCAATCCGTTGCGTTCCACCAGATCCGCAGCAACATCGGCCATGCCTTTCACAGCTGCCTTGAACACAGGTTGACCTTCCTGATGGAGATAGTGCCATTTCTTCTCCAACGTAACGGGAGATGACGGATTCAGGCTACCACCCCCCAACATGCAGAGAGATGACCACTGACTTCCATCAGAATGCTCGATGGAGTCCATGATGCCGTGGCCACTGCTGTCCGGTTCAAGCAAGGCACACGCCGCACCATCTCCGAACAAGACGCACGTGGTGCGATCGGAATAATCGACGATCGTACTCATCTTGTCTGCGCCAATGACAAGCACTTTCTCGTGCTTACCCGACTCAATGAATCGAGTCCCGGTCGAGAGGGCAAACAGGAATCCAGAGCATGCGGCGGAAATGTCGTAGGCCCACGCATTTACAGCACCGATTTCAGCAGCCACGATACACGCCGTCGCCGGAAAGAACATGTCCGGAGTAACCGTGGCAACGATCACCAAGTCGATCTCGCTCGGATCCAGGTTTCGCTTCTGGAGAAGCTCCTTGGCGGCTTTGGAGGCCATGTAGGAAGTAGCCTTGTCGGGATCGCGAAGAATTCGGCGCTCACGGATCCCGGTTCGCGTCCGAATCCATTCGTCGGACGTGTCGACGAGCTTTTCAAGATCTGCATTAGTCAGCCGCTCTTCGGGCAAAAAATGCCCGATAGCAGTGATGGCAGCGCGACGTTGTTCCATGGAAGTGGGTTTGTCTTGTGGTTCTGGGCCACGTGTTATGTTGCAGAGCTACGAAGGCCCCGGCTTAGGGGAGCCAACGGCACCTGGCAAAAATCGAATCAAGGCTGCACGGACGCTGCAATGCGTTCAGTGACCTTGTGGGAAATCATTGTATCTGCCGCCAGAATCATGTTCTTGACAGCAGTGGCATCAGAACCGCCGTGCCCAATCAGCACCGTTCCATCGATGCCTAGAAGCGGCATACCTCCGAACTCCTTGTAGTCGAAGCGCGCCCGTACACCTTGAAGGGCCTTGCCAACAATGGCTTGCTCCTCGGGTGGCATCTGAAGACGCATCATCTCAGCCCCGATCATCTTTGGCAATATTCCCGCTACGCTTTCGCCGAATTTGAGTAAGACGTTGCCCGTGAATCCATCACAGACTACGACGTCGGCTGCATGGGCCATGACGTCGCGCCCTTCAATATTGCCTATGAAATTGAGACCATCAGCTTGGCTTAGCGCTGCATGTGCTGCTTTGGCCAGTTCGTCTCCCTTGCCAGGTTCTTCTCCGACATTGAGCAAACCGACCGATGCGTTGTCAGCACCCAGGACTTCTCGGGCATAGATCGCTCCCATACGGGCGAACTGCACGAGATGCTCGGCTTTGCAATCGACGTTCGTCCCAACATCGAGAAGGATGCAGGTGCCTTTGAGCGTCGGGAAATATCCAATAACACTCGGACGAGCGATGCCAGGAAGTCGGCCTAGAATGAACAGACCACCCGCCATCACGGCGCCTGTATTCCCAGCAGAAACGAATCCATCCGCCTTACCGGCTTTGCAAAGACCCATGCCGACATGGATCGAAGAGGCCGTTTTGGTCTTGATGGCGGTGGCAGGAGACTCGTCCATCCCAATCACGTCGGGGGCATCGATGACCGTGATGCGCGCACGCTCTGCTTCGGAGAGCTCTTCGAGGAGTGGTGTAATTTGCTCCTGTGGACCGGTCAGCAGCAGCGCCAGATCACGTTCAGCGGCAGCCAGCGACATTGCTGCCCCCTCGACGACGACCTTAGGGGCGTGGTCGCCCCCCATGGCATCAACTGCAATTCGGGTAGGCATGAGCACTGGTGAGACTGCGTTCGCGGGAATGATCGTCCAGGCCGAAAGACCTGAGGGATCAAAGATACGATGGGAAGCCCAGAGAGTCGGTCATGCGAGGGCTGAACGACCGGAAGTCGACACACAGGAGGATCAGCCTGGTGTAAGACGCTTCCCGAGACTGAATCAGCCTGCGTTCTCGCGGTCTACGACGGCACGACCACGGTAATGGCCGCACGTAGGACATGCGCGGTGCATCAGTTTCGTTTCACCGCAATTTGGACATTCCATCGTGGTGGGCGCGCTCAGACGGTTGTAATAGACCGAGCGGCGCTGACGCGTGCGAGCTTTTGAATGTTTACGTCTCGGGTTAGCCATGATGCTACCTGTTACGAATGCGAGTAGGAACTCGTGGTTGGGTTACTCGGGAGACTCTTCCGAGGTGGACCGAAGTTGTTCCAGGCCCTTCCAACGAGGATCAATATCCTCCTCAGAAGCTTCCCCGAACGTGGTTGGAAGGTCCAACTCCTCGGCGCCGGGTGCGATCTTTCGAACAGGCACGGCCAGCATGAGTGTATCCCTCACTATGTCAGTAAGATCGATTTCGTTGCTGTCCTTGGGTAAGGGCAACACGGCATCATTCTCTGCATCTTTGTCCATCATCGACTCCGGCATGAAGCATACCGTGAACTTCCCCCGGATCGCCCTGTCGAAAGGTTCGAGCGTTCGATCGCAAATCAACTCTGCGACGGCACGCGCGAAAACACGAACGACAAATTGTTCGCCGTCCACGGTTACCTGGACCTCAACATATGCTTCCCGAAACGTGGGCTGCGCGCTTCCTTTCCCTTCCGCACCGTCCGGGTTTTCAACCCGGAGGTCTTCGGTGGTTGGGGAGAATTCCAGGATCTGGAAACCCTCCTTAAGGGATCGGATGTCAAGTGAGATCATGTCGGCGTCCGTGTGATGGCATCAGTCAGACGTCAGGATCTGTGCCGATGGAGATTCGGATACAGACTTGCTAAGATACGGACAGCTTCCCGCACCGCGCAATGATTTCAGGGGGTGATCCTTGCCGAAAAGCGTGTGAAGGCGGGCTTTTCTCAACCCTGCTCTGCAATGCCTGAAAGAGGCTGGCAGCTCAGGGTCGGTTGTGTGAAATCCCCCATCGTTTGCTTGAATCTTGGGGGGTCGATGATTACCATCGAACCCCACCGTTTCGGAAGTGATAGATGGTCTTCCCACCAGTCGGATCAGAACCCCGCATTGCATGGAATCTGGACCGATTTGACCTCTCATCTTGGTGAAATCCGGCTTCTGAAGCATCCCGGCCAAATGTTGACAACATGTGTATTTCTCCAGGCTGCTACCTGAAAGGAGTCTTTTTGAGCTTCATTTGGAACAGTCGGCGATTTTGATTCGTCATCGCCATTACTAGATTAATTGCGTAAATCATTAACTATCAGGCGTTTACCCACCAACCGATCCTCCCCTAATCTGCCGGCATCAGGCGAATAGCCTGATCCACTCGTTTTTTGCCGAAATGCGCGCATGCGTGTGCCCAATGTGAAGAACGCGTTTATAACCGGACGTTCTAAGAGAGGCGCACTCCGCGACTCCTTGGCGCTGACAGCAGAAAATGCGATCGTTGGACCTTCTTCTGAAATCCCGCCGCACACCGTGCGCTCGAGTTTTCCCCATCTCGTTCTCTCATGTCGAAGACAGCCGAATCGGTCTGGAAAGATTGTCTTGAAATTATCAAGGACAACGTTAGCCGCCAGAGCTTCCGAACGTGGTTCTCGCCTCTGAAGCCGCTTCGTCTGGAAGAAGAAGGAACGATTTCCAAGTTGACCATCCAGCTTCCAAGTCGGTTCTACTTCGAGTGGCTGGAAGAACACTATTTCGGATTGCTACGGAAAACGATCACCAATGTACTCGGACCGGAAGGACGCCTCTTTTACGATGTGGTGATCGAACAGGACGATCAAGAGGCGGGCTTCGATGGCACCGTCATGAAGCTTCCTGCCCGCCAGCCAGCCAATGAGCCCCGACCCCTGCCTGCTTCCGGGCGTACACTCGGGACAACAGCAGACACCCCTACCTCAAACACCGGTTTTGGACGCCCTCCGGCACCGCCCGGTAGCTTTGGAATATCACAGCCATCAACGGCGCACACGGGCATTTCAAATCCGTTTGTTATTCCAGGTATCCAGAAGGTCCAGGTTGAAAGTCACCTGAACCCCAACTACACGTTTGACCGTTTCATTGAGGGAGACTGCAATCGCCTTGCGCGGTCTGCTTCGCTGGCTATTTCACAACAGCCGGGAGGAACGAGCTTCAATCCCTTCCTCCTCTATGGAGGAGTGGGACTGGGTAAGACCCACCTCATCCAGGCAATTGGCAACTACCTGCACGCCAATCGACCAGATGCGACAATTCTGTACGTCTCGAGCGAGCGTTTCACCAACGAGTTCGTCCAGGCCATCCAGAACAACAGGGTGAGCGACTTTTCCCTCTTTTATCGTCAAATCGACCTGCTGGTAATCGACGACGTCCAGTTTTTCTCGGGCAAGGAGAAAACACAGGAGGAGTTCTTCCACATCTTCAACGCCTTGCACCAGAGCGGCAAGCAGATCGTACTCTCAGCCGACAGACCGCCGCGCGATATCAAAGGCATTGAGGAACGCTTACTCTCACGATTCCAGTGGGGGCTTTCCGCTGATTTGCAGCCGCCCGACTTTGAAACGCGCATGGCCATCCTGCGCCGGAAAGCAGTGGAAGACGGCATCGATATCTCTGATGACATCTTCGAATTCGTCGCGCACAATATCAAATCCAATATCCGCGAGCTCGAAGGCGCATTGATCCGTCTCTTGGCTCATGGAACGTTACACCAACGTGAGGTAGACCTCTCGTTGGCCAAGGATGTTCTACGCGATCTGATTACAGATACGCGCGTAACGCTCAGCATCGAGCAGATTCAGCGACTCGTTTGTGAGTATTTCGGCATCGAAGAAGACCTGGTCCGCGCAAAAACCCGCAAGCGCGAAGTCGTTCAGGCACGTCAGGTCGCTATGTACTTCTGTAAGCGTTTGACCCAACATTCGTTGAAGACCATAGGCCTGCATTTCGGCGGACGGGACCACTCAACAGTGATTCATGCCAACATGAGCGTGGAGAATCAGATGGAAACCGATCCCAAGTTTTCCGAAATCATCGAAGAGATCTCAAACAAGATCGATCTGAGAAGCCGCTAAATTGCTTGAAGGTGTTAGCAATCTCTCCTGTGGTATTGGTATCTTCGGGCATCCTTCAAACCGTCGGTAAGCATCATGAAATTCGCCGCTTCGAGCGCTGAACTTCTCAAGGCCCTCCAAACTGTATCCGGAGCTGTCCCCACCAAGAGCACTCTTCCCATTCTGGAGTGTATCCTTTTCGAGGAGGATGGCGGCACGTTGCGCCTGAGCGCTACCGACCTGGAGATTTCCATCGTCCAGAAAATCGACGTTGCTGTAGAGGTCGATGGCCCCTCACGCGTTGCCGTCCCGGCCAAGAGATTGATTGATACGCTTCGCGCCCTTCCGAACGTCCCGGTCCGGTTTTCGGCCGACACCGATTTCAATGTGGTCCTGGACACAGACAAGGGTCACTACAAGATGGTGGGCCACGACGGTGCCGATTACCCTGCACTGCCGGAGTTGAGTGATTCGGTCTCTGTGCAGACCGATGGTGCCCTACTCAAGCGTGCCATCAACAAGACGAGCTTCGCTGTCAGTCGTGACGCACTGCGTCCGGCCATGATGGGCATTTACTTCCAGATCAATCGCGAGTCCGCCAAGGCAGTCGCGACCGATGGGCATCGCCTGGTCAAGCTGCAGCTGGAGAACCTGGGTGCTACAGAGGACATGGATTTCATAGTCCCGGAAAAGGCTGTTTCCCTGGCTGCAAAAGTTGCCACCGACGACGAGTGCACGCTGACCGTGGACAGTGGGTATGCAGGGTTTGATTTCGGTGCTTCGCGCGTCTTGGCCCGTCTGATCGATGAGCCCTACCCCAACTACCAGGCCGTCATTCCAGTCGATAACGACAAAAAGATGACCGCCAACAAGGACACCATGTTGGCTGCGGTCAAGCGTGTGGCCCTGTATTCGTCCACGATGACCAACCAGATCCGCCTCTCGGTCGAGAGCGACAAGGTGGTGATTTCGGCAGAGGACCTCGAGCGCGCCAGCGCAGCCAAGGAAACGGTTTCGTGCGATTACGACGGCGATGCGCTCGTCATTGGCTTCAACGCTACATATCTGACGGAAGTCCTTTCAAACGTCGACGCTGAAGACGTGCTCTTTGAGTTCTCATCGCCCAACCGCGCCGGTGTTGTCACGCCAGCCAACCAGAAAGAAGGCGAGACGATGATGATGCTCATCATGCCGGTGATGCTGAATACGTACGCCTAAAGACACCGTCACACGGTTTTCGACGGCAGTCTCCCTCTTTTGGGCTTATTCCAGCAATCGGCGCACCTCCTGGTGAAGCCTCACGAGATCCGACGGGATGATCCCGTGAGGAGGCCCCACAGCGAGAGCTCTCTCCAAATGAACCGCCGCTGCTTGCAGCAAGGAAGGGTCATACCCGGTATGGAATCCAAGAATAGAGGTTCGCGCTTCATTTATGTGATCAAGTGCCTGGAGAACTTCAGCTCGTCGATATGCCATGTCCATATCGGTATGACCACGAGTGCGTTCTCCCAGGCTTCCGAAAAGAATGGATTCAGACGAAGCAGCCATCCCGCTCAATTCTCGAAGCGGATCGCTTTCGTAGGATCCCAAGATGAGTAAACACGCCGCCATGACCGTTGCCAGAACAAGCGAGCTCTCCCGCGATCTCCTTAGCGGTCCGCGATCTGGACTATGGGTTCGCCCGATGTGGTTGCGATGAGTCGGATGGTCTTCGAACCGTCCCACGTCAAAATCCCTGATGGAATGGCCTGTGACAACCTCGAAGTGCGCCACAACGTCCGTTTTGGACTCCAATTCGAATCTATGAGCATGCGCTGAAAACCATGCCTCAAGACGAACCGGATCCCGTTCAAGTCGCTGTCGAAAACGATCCTCAGCTGTTTTTAGCACATCCTTATCCCGCGTCTGATCGTCGTGGATTGAAGCACGAAGCGGCATCAGGGCGAGATCAGAATCAGGATCGATGTAGCGACGACTTTGGGCCAGTGTTTCACTCAGCGATTCGTCAAGAAGGGACGGACGCAGATTGAATAGATCTGACACCCTTTCCAACGCTCGTTCAATCGTGCGGAATAGGAAAGAATAAGCTCGGGGTGGGCGCATCGGCGGTCGCTTGGAGGATTGAGGCAATATGGTCGTTCGCATCATGGTAGTAGGTAGACCCGAAAAGAAGAGATGAGTAACCTCATCGTCGATAAACGCGATCGGCCCAGGCACATAGCTGCCGATCCTCCCTGAATCGTTTGCAGATCTTGTGGACATATGCCCGGACCGGACCGGAGCGTTTGCCAATGATCCGCCCGATTTCCTCGTTCGAAAGATTTTCGACAAACCTCATGCGAGCGGTAGATCGCAGGAATGGTGGAAGGGATTCGATGGCGTGGATGAGCGAGGTGTGCAACGCAGCAGCATTCACGTCGGCATCACGTTCCTCTGGTGCAAGCTCCGGAATTTCTTCTGGTGGAAGAGTGACGAGAGCCCTGCGCCGGGCCACGAAATTGACATACATGTTGCGACATACCACACTCACCCATTGCGCATAGCGATCGTGATGGATGATACCTGGTCGCGCGTGCTCCACCTTCCGGTATGCTTTCTCGACGATCTGATCCAGTTCACTGGCCTGGTAGCGAGCCTCACGGATGAATTTGATCAGGAAGTAGCGACGAACGTAGCAATACGTCCATAAGTCCACGAGGCGCTTGTCCTCGATGCGATCGTGACACATGTAGGCGACAAAAGCCTCGTTCACCCGATGAGATTCATCGATAGAAAACGGTAGGCGCGCAGCAAGGGTTTCAAGTGTTGAGAGGTCTGTTTTGTATGACATGAGCAGGAATGGGCCGGGTTCAGGGTGACCATCCGCGGCGTAACATGGTGGGGAACGGCCGCAGGTGGACTGCTCATATACAGAAACGGAAGGGGCTGGAATCGAACGTCGCCCGGGGTCTGATGTGGAAAACTTTCAAGCAGACGCCCGGGACAAACAAAAAAAGGCGCGGACCGGATGGTCCGCGCCTTTACCGCCTGAAGGGCGTGGGCGAAAGTGCCTCGTTCAGAAATCAGTTACCGCAGTTGATCCCCACGTCATCCGAGTCGAGCGTGATCGACCAGTTGGCCTGCGCCGGTGCTGTGGTCTCGACTACAGCCTGGCTGTTATCGAGTACGCCCGTAAACTCGTACTGAGAACCGGGAATGCCCGACAGCTGCGCCTCGACACGGATGTAGGTGCTCTGGTCAGTGTCCTTGACAACGTTCTCGTCGTTCGGAATGACTTTTGGTGCGCCGGTAGGCAGACGACGATAGAAGACGCTCACGCCATCGAGACTCGTATCGTCCACAGCCACATCGAAGGAGGTCCCGACAGGGCACGTGAACGACGCTTCGACCGTATACGTGATGGTGGCGGCGGCAGCACTCAGGTTGATGGTCGCCGCGCCGGACGAGGGATCTGCAATGGACGTGGACTCGGGGGCTCCACCGTCAGGCTGGATTGTTATGGAGTAGGTGCCTCCGTTGACGATGAAATAATTGCCACTCACTCCCAGCCACTGAGCCAACGTTCGTGTCTTTGTGCTGCCCGGTAAAGAAAGACTACGATTGGCATACATACCCGGTCCCTCAAGGGTGATCGTCCCGGGAATGGATGCCGTGGAAGGGTTGTTGATGGTCAGCGAAAAGTCAAGCGGTGCAGACGTGCCGACACTCGGGGGCATGACCAGCGTGAAGAAGGCACCCTGTGCCACGTCACCCAAGTTGTTCAGATCCACGTTTGCCAGCGTTCCGCCGGCACATACCGTGCCTTCCACCGCTGCGCCATTAACGGCCAATTGGGTCGAGCCAATCTGATTATTGGCAGCATCGGCGGGCGTATAGCCCCAAATCTCGGCAGTAACACTACCCAAGGCCTGAACAGCTGCAAGAATAGCTGGATCGGTAATGGTGATGGTCAGCTCCAGAAAGCCTCCGGCCTGCTCACAAGCACCGCTTTTTCCAAAACCGTTCTTTCCCGATCCCGCGTCAGTAAACGTCGCAGCCGCTTGTCCGCTACCATCTGTCATCAGGAAGTAGATACCTCCGATCACAGCCTGATTCGTTCCGCTACCACTCAAGGAAGCTCCTTGGGGAAGGCTTACCGAACCCTGACTGGGATCATAGGCACGTATCTGCGTCTGGAGTTGTCCGGTCAGGGGTTGTCCCGTGGTTGAAAGTGCTATCGTTCCGGCAGATACCGTAGCCATCGCGGTGGCCTGAGCCTCCGCGTTGACCTGTGTTTGAATAGTCACGGTCCGCTGCACGGCTCCATTTTCGTTTGCCTGCACACGCCCATCCTGCGCCGAGGAGGTACCAGCTATGCGAGCATTCGCGTCAACTTCGGGGACCATGGGCAGCTCGAAATCAATTCCGCCGACCTCGGTGGCCGTCACCGTGCGCGTCTGTGTGTAATAACCTGAGGCCTCAGCGGTCACGGTGAACACGAAGGGTGATGAAGCCGAGGGCGTCACGGAATTGGCTACACCAAATGTGAGTGCTCCCCCTTCTACGTCCACTTGGGAGCCCAGCGGATCGGAATAGGCGTCAATCAGGGATGAAGCCCCTGCACCACCAAACGTCAGCGTGGCAGCAACAGGCTGGCCGCTGCTGAGATCGTAAACGACCCCGGCCACCGGGCTTTCGATCGGATCCAGACCGATCACGATCTGGAATTCATTGAAGGCGTCCTCGGCAGCCTGAAAATCACATGCCGTGGCCAGGAGGGCGATGAAAAGCGTGGCAATCAGCCGGGTTGGGTTCGAAAAGCGACGTGTCATAACAACAAAAGGTTCGCGGAGATGGAGTGTCGTGGGCCGAAGAAGCAGCCAATCAGATGCGGAAGCCGATACCGATCGTCAGAACCGGGTACCATTTGAACGACTCAAACCCATCGTTCAATGCCTGAAGATTTTCGGGCTCGGTCGTGGGCCGGAACAGGCCATTGTTTTCCAGGCCGATTTCCGGAGCGCCGGTGTAGAAGACGCCCAAGTCAAAAAGAACCGTCACAAGCGATTCGCCACTACCCAGATTGCCGAAGCCAATCCCCATGTAGGGATGAATGGATGACGGATACGTGATATTGCCTTCGAGCACACCGAGCTTATCAGGAGAAAACTGTTTTCCATCACATCCACCATTCTGGATCTCGTCACCAAAACACACCGAGTCCAGCGCACGTCCAGTGGCGCTGACATCAAAATTGTTTTTACCGGCGCCCGCCGTCAGGCGAAAGGAGTTGCCGAACGGGTGCAAATCGAGAAAAGCGGACATAGCCCCGATCCCTGCATCTGCATCAACGGTCAAGTTGGGGTCCTCTCCGGTCGTAGTTTCAGTATATCCGTAGGTAAAGGTTGAGAAATGGCCACGGATGTTGAGCTTCCCGGTCAACCCGATGCCGACCTCACCACCGATACCTGTCGTGCCGGCTCGAACGGCAAATCCAAGGTTTTGCGCTTCGGCTGAACCAGAGAAAAGAAAGAGGAGGGCAAAAACGGCGGTAGCGTATCTCATCGGATTCGGGCGGGAAAATGCGAAAAACAGCGTGTAGCGAGCGACAAACACAGGCCTGTTTTTGCCGCGCGAACACGATCCTTAATATCGATTATTTCGAGACCAGAATTCAGCTTTTCCCCAGATAAAAAGCTCTGCTACTGGTCGGATTCGAGAATATTCAACAGCCAACCCCTTTTAAGATTCAGGCAGCACCAGACGGCCAATTCCTGGCCTAGTCAACGGGAAGGTTTTTCAAGATTGATGGAAGAATGCCCCAGATGACCCTTCTGGGGACCGGGTGGGACACAAAAAGTCCGCTCAGACGTGTGAGAAGGCCTTTAGACCCCAGGCGCAATTGACCCATGCGGGCAATCGTCGTATTTTAGGCGTCTGCGTCATTTTTCCGGCACCCCACCGATGGCACGCTGCCATCACGCCGGATATTGATAACCGAAGGCACTTTCGCCTTCAAAATGATCCCGAGTCCCGATGGACATCAACAGCTTTAAAACAGTCAGCGCCAAGCCCGCCGAGATCGAGCGCGCCTGGTATGTAGTCGACGCCGAGAACATGGTTGTCGGTCGTCTCGCTTCTCCCATTGCGAGCATTCTGCGCGGCAAGCACAAACCGAACTTCACCCCGCACGTCGATTGTGGTGATTTCGTAATTGTGATCAACGCTGACAAAGTGCGATTCACCGGTCAGAAAGAGACCGACAAAGAGTACTTCCGTCACACCGGCTACCCGGGTGGAGGACGCGTCCGTACACCCAAAGAGGTTCGCGTCAGCAAGCCGATCTTCATGGTCCAGAATGCCGTCAAAGGCATGCTCCCGAAAGGTGTTCTTGGCCGTGAGATGTTCCGAAAGCTGAAGGTGTACGCCGGAAGCGAACATCCACACGGTGCACAGCAGCCGGAAGCTCTCGAGCTCTGATCTCTCCCCCCGAGTAACCGCAATATTTTTCTGATATGGCAACAGCCCTCACACAGTTCAACGCAGTAGGACGACGCAAGAATGCCGTCGCCCGCGTGTACCTGCGCCCGAACGGTTCCGGCAAGATTGTGGTCAACAAGCGTGACTACACGGAATACTTTCCGACCGTATGGCGCCAGACGGCCGTCACCTCTCCTTTCAAGGTCACCGAGACTGAAGGACAGTTCGACGTCGTCGTCAATGCACGTGGTGGTGGCATGACGGGTCAAGCCGAAGCCGTACGGCTCGGTATTGCCCGCGCACTGGTCTCCTTCAACGACGAGCTGAAGAAACCGCTTCGCGATGCCGGCTTCATGACGCGTGACCCACGTATGGTCGAGCGTAAGAAGTACGGTCAGCCAAAAGCTCGCAAGCGTTTCCAGTTCTCGAAGCGTTAATCGACTTTTTACGACCGGATGGTGCTCATGCACCGTTCGGTCTTTTCATCACACATACATCTGGATACCCACCGGGGTGACCAGGACTGCGGTCCCGGTTTCGGCGGGTGTGTGAAGGATGTAGCGGATCAACCCGATCAAAACAATGAGCGAAAGCAAAGAACAGTCGACGCATCGCGCGTCGATCGAAGACCTGCTGAAAGCAGGCACTCACTTCGGCCACTTGACGAGCCGGTGGAACCCCAAAATGCGCAACCACATCTTCATGGAGCGCAACGGGATCCACATCATCAATCTGAACCACACGCAGTCCTATCTGGACGAAGCTGCCGAAGCTGCAGCCCTTTTCACGCGTCGTGGCAAGCGGATCCTCTTCACTGGAACGAAAAAGCAGGCTCGCGAAATCATCCGCAAGCACGCCTCTGAATGTGGTTCGCCGTACGTCGTCGAGCGTTGGCTTGGTGGTACGCTGACCAACTTCCAGACCATTCGTCGTTCTATCCGTCGCATGGAAGAGCTGGCCAAGATGGAGGAAGACGGTACCATGGAAGTGCTTAAGAAAAAAGAGCGCCTCATGAAGTCGCGTGAACGCGAGAAGCTCGAGAAAACGCTTTCAGGTATCAAGGACATGGCCCGCGTCCCCGGCGCGCTGTTCATCGTGGACATCAACCGCGAGCACATTGCCGTCAAGGAGGCCCAGCGACTCGGCATTCCAATCATCGCCATCGTGGACACGAACTGTGATCCGGATGTCGTCGATTTCCCGATTCCAGCCAACGACGACGCGCTCAAGTCGATCGACCTGATCACCTCTGTTATCGCTGGTGCGGTAGCCGAAGGCAAGAAATCACGCGAGATCGCTGAAGCTGCCCAGAAAGCAGAAAAAGAAAAGCGCGCTCAGGAGAAGAAGGACGCTTCGGAAGAAGCGTAGTTCTTCGGCGAAGATCCTGGAGGCAACTACCCGGGATTTCGTCATGGTAACAATCTCCGATCAGCGGACTCCCATGCCGCTGACAACCATAAAAGAGAGACAAGAGAGATGTCTATTTCTGCAGCTGATGTAAAGAAACTGCGCGAAGCCACCGGCGTCGGCATGATGGATTGCAAGAAAGCACTCCAGGAAGCGAACGGCGACTTTGATGCAGCCATCGACCTGCTTCGTACGAAGGGCCAGAAAGTGGCCGCAAAGCGTGCTGACCGTGATGCCAAAGAAGGTGTTGTCGCAACGGGAACGACCGACGACGGCGCTACGGCCATTTTGGTCGAAGTGAACTGTGAGACCGATTTCGTGGCTCGCAACGAGGACTTCCAGGCCTTTGCCGCTGAACTCGCTGCGCTCGTCTTGGCTGAGAAGCCAGCCGACCGCGATGCCTTCCTGGGTGTAGCCATGGCCAGTGGCCGCACCGTCGAAGATGCGCTCACGGACATGACCGGTAAAATCGGTGAAAAGATCGATGTCCGCCGCACCGCTGTCATGAGCAGCGAAGGGGGTCAGGTGATCTCCTATATCCATCCGGGCGCTCGCCTCGGCGTCTTGGTAGATGTATCCGGCGACGGTGATCTCGCTGCCGCTGGTCGTGACGTAGCCATGCAGGTTGCTGCTCTGAATCCGGTTGGCACCAGCCGCGACGAGGTACCGCAGGACGTTCAGGAGAAGGAAATGGAAATTGCCCGTCAGGCAGCCATTGAAGAAGGCAAGCCCGAGCAGATCGTGGATCGTATCGCGACTGGAAAACTCGATCGCTACTTCAAGGACAACGTCCTGCTCGAGCAGCCCTTCGTAAAGGACTCCTCAATGACAGTAGGTGACATGCTCAAAGGAGCTGGTGCCAGCGTCAAAACGTTCGTACGATTCGCCCTCGGCGAGTAACCCGCGAACGAGTGACTTCCAGCCGCTCACGACGTAACGATGGGACGGTTTAAAGGCGGGGCTGCGCATGCAGCCCCGCCTTTTTTATACGCTGCACGTTGATCACACATGGCCGATTGGCGGTACCTCGTCGACCTGTGCGAGTGCGTCAACACATCAAATTCAGCACGGTCAGCAGCTTGAATGGCGAATTCCGGATTCGAAATGGCAAATTCTCTCGAAGGCAGGGCAAGGCGTAAGCAATGCCTTCAGAAACATTGAATTGCCGCAGGATCGGCGTTAGTTTGTCCCGATTGCACGGCCCCGATCTCCCACCCCCGAACCATTGACCGATTCAGCCTCCAACGGACGTACCTTCAAACGTATTCTGCTCAAACTCAGCGGTGAATCCCTCATGGGAGACAAGGCGTTTGGCATCGATGAAGATGTCCTGCGCGTCTATGCCCGTGAAATTCGCGAAGCGACCGAGGCAGGCATCGAGCTGGCTCTGGTCATCGGCGGAGGCAACATCTTCCGCGGTGTCAACAACGCCACCAAGGGTATGACGCGTTCCCATGCGGACTATATGGGTATGCTCGCAACCATGATCAATGCCATGGCCTTGCAGGACGCCTTGGAGCAGGAAGGCGTGCATACGCGTCTTCAGTCGGCCCTCCACATGGATGAGATTGCAGAGCCGTTCATTCGTCGAAGGGCCGTTCGGCATATGGAGAAAGGCCGCGTTGTCATTTTTGGTGCTGGTACGGGTAATCCATACTTCACTACCGATTCAGCTGCCGCACTCCGGGCCTTGGAAATTGCAGCTGACGTGATCCTTAAAGGGACGCGCGTCGATGGCGTCTACACGGTCGACCCGGAGAAAGACCCGCAGGCCGTCCGCTACAGCGAAATCCATGGAAATGACGTGATTTCAAAAGATTTGAAGGTCATGGACATGACCGCTTTCACGCTGTGCCGTGAGTCGGACATGCCTATTATCGTTTTCAACATGGACACAGGAGGAAATCTCCTGCGCCTTGTTCGGGGCGAATCCATCGGGACGCTCGTTCATTGGAATGACGACGCCGCTGAACCCGTTCTCGCCTGAGGACCCAACACACCCTAGCTACCTGTCGACATGATTCACGAAGACCTGCAACTCATTCTCGAAGACGCAGACGAGCACATGGACAAGAGCATCGAGCACTTGCGCCATGAGCTGATCTCCATCCGCGCGGGGCGGGCTACCCCAACCATGCTGGAAAACATCAAGGTCGACTACTACGGGTCCGTCACCCCGTTGAATCAGATGGCCAGTATCAGTGCTCCACAGGCTGACCTGCTTATCGTTCAACCTTGGGATGCGACAGCACTGAACGACATCGAAAAGGCTATCCAGTCGTCGAATCTGGGACTGAACCCGTCCAACGACGGAGGAATGATCCGCTTGCCAGTTCCTCCGCTCTCGGAAGAACGTCGTCGCGACCTGGTCAAAGCTGCCCGCTCTCTCGGTGAAGAGACAAAGATCTCGATCCGAAACGTGCGGCGTCATGCCAAGGACGATGTGAAGAAGACCCAGGAGTCGGAAAATTTACAGGAAGACATGCGCTATGAAGCGGAAGAAACGCTTCAAAAAATGACCGACACACACACAGAGAAGGTCGACAAGCTGCTCGATCACAAGGAAAAAGAGATCATGGAAGTGTGACCTGGCGCGTTTGATGGCGGGTTTTTCGCCTGACAGCGCCCTTCAAGATTCACCAAGCCTGCACGAGCGCCCAGAAACAAGGCCCCGCTGCTGGCATTGGTGGAGCTTGCCCCGGAGAGGTGCCCGAGTGGCTGAAGGGGCTCGCCTGGAAAGCGAGTATGCGGGTTGACCCCGTATCGAGGGTTCGAATCCCTCCCTCTCCGCATGCGACGAGAACCCTGGTTGTCTTTTGACAGCCAGGGTTTTTTGCTTCCAGGCCTTTTATGGGGACGGTCAGCTCCGAATTTCACCCGTGCGAGGCAAGCGATTTCCTATCCGGGAATGAAGTACCTGCTCCGTTCGTCATAGCTTCGTTCGCAGCGAACTTTCGGTTCTGCTGCGTGCACAAAAAAGCCCGCTACACCCGACCGGATTGTTTCGTACGTTCCGACGCTCCATCCCATCCACTTGGATTCCGGCCTGATCCTCATGATTAGACTGACACTCGGCCTTGTCGCTGTGTTTCTCGTCGTCCCCGACGCTTCTGCGCAGACGTTTTCCAACGAATTCTCCCGGCTGAACACAAATCCCATCAGTGACCGCAGAATTGAAAATGTCTCCGTTGCAGATTTCAATGCGGACGGGCGCCTTGACATCTACCACACCGGGCGGCTGTACCGCCAGAATGAGGATGGTAGTTTCGATGACGTGCTTGCCCGGGCTGGTATTCAGGTGGAAGGCAGCTCCGTTCAAGGAGGCATTTTCGGAGATGCCAATCAGGATGGACTACTGGATCTGCTGATCCTCGATGCCGAACCCGGAAGTCGGTTTTACCTGAACAGATCGGGCGAAAAATTTGATCTGGGTAACAGCAAAACCAATCTGATTTTTCAGCAACCTCCCGTCGGAGCCTTCTGGGCGGACGTCAATGAAGACAACTTCGTTGACCTGGTGGCCGGTTCTTCAAATGGCCAGAACCCGGTATTCCTGGGAAATACCTCGAACAGCTTTACCAATGTGGGCGATCTCATGTTGGCAGGCACCGAGCCGGTCACCTGTGGTCTTGCCGTGAGTGACTTTGATCAAGATCAGGATCCGGATTTTTTCGCTGCCAGATGTGGTGCCGGCAACGAACTGCTCGTCAATAATTCCTCCAGGGATCGTTTCTCAACCAACTTCAGAGGCTCGGGCGTCGAGAGTCGCCGCGTCAGTCAGGATGGGCATTGGTTCGACTACAACAACGACGGTTGGGAAGACCTGCTGGTGGTCAATCATTGGGCGGAATTCAATAATGCGGAAACGCACCTATACCGAAATGATGCAGGACAGAACTTTGTCGATGTAGCGGCAGAGGCTGGCGTGATTGGAGCGGTGAATCTACCGAAGGGTCCTGCGACCATCGGTGACTTTGACAACGATGGTTGGCAAGACATTTATCTGCCCTTCAACAACCAGGGACGGCTTTACCGCAACATGGGCGATGGCACCTTCGAGGATATTTTTGATATCAGTATGGGCCTGGACTCCGTGGGTACGGCCGTAGCAGCGGGAGACATCAACAATGACGGTTGGCTCGACTTGGTAATCCCACAAGCTCAAGGCACAGCCATCATGATCAATGATGGAGGTACGAACAACTGGGCCTCCATAGAGCTCAAGAATCCCTCCCGTAATCGATTGGGCGTGGGATCCCGGATTCATATCCAAGCTGGTGGGATGCATCAGATGCGTACGATCACGGCTGGAACGGGGTCTGGAAGCCAAAGTGACGGTTTGCGGGCACATTTTGGTCTCGGAACGGCATCTACCATCGACGAGGTCCTCATCGTATGGCCTGATGGATTCTCAGAAACGATCACCAATCTTCCCGCGAACGAGCAGTACACGTACGTGCGCGGAGTGGGATTGAATGACGCGCCTCAAGCGTTCGCGCTGGGCGCTCCGGTCAACGCGGGTTTCGTTAACCCTGACGCCGACACCATCACCTTTGAGTGGGCCGAGGCAGTTGATACGGACGCAGTGACCTACACGCTAACCATAACCGGGCGCGGATTGAAACTCTCTTTCCCCGATCTGACCAGCAACTCACTGGACGTATCGACGGCATTAATGCCCCCGAATCAGATCTACGAGTGGTCTGTCGTCGCTTCGGACGGCTATTCCTTGCGATCCGGGTCAGAGGAGCGCTCCTTCAGTTTTGGCCAGCCTGACGTGGCTAATTCAACCCTGCAGTTGCCGGCACTCTACGACTTTGGGCTGCCGAATCTTTCAAGCGGAGTTGCTGAATTTGCAGACATTGATCTGGACGGAGACCTTGATCTGTTGGTTGGAGGAGATGCTACTGGGACAGCGGTGCTTCGGCTATACCGTGCGGATGACGCTACGGTCGTAGCTGATGCCAACGGTGGAGAATTCATTTTCAAAGCTCTCAATCCGGCTGGTGTCTCCCTCGAGCCCGTCTCCCAACCAAACATCGCATGGGGTGATATTGACCGGGACGGTGATCCGGATCTCCTGGTTACCGGTATCTCTCGGGAAGATGGTCAGCCTCTGACCACCGTATATCAGAACCTTGTAGGGCAATTCATCCCGCTTTCCGTGGATGGTCTCGAAAATGTGTGGGGAAGCGGGGTCTCTTTGCAGGACATCAACGGAGACGGCTGGCCCGATATCGTTTTGGCCGGAAGCTCTGAGACCGATGCTACCTTGTCCACGATGGCTGATGTCTGGATCAGTCAGAACGGTTCGGGATTCGTGAGAGCCAGTGCCGGAATACCCCCACACATGTTTGGGGAGTCGGCATTTGCTGACATGGATGGAGACGGCGACCTGGACATGGCACTCACGGGCGATCTCGGAGGTGGCCGTTTCCACGCAGGTATTTACCGCAACGACGGGGTTGGCTCGGGTGGGACCTTCACCCTGATATCCTCTCCGCTCGCTCAGGTATCGGGTGGATCTGTAACCTGGGGTGACGTTGACGCAGATGGCGATCCAGACGTCCTTCTTTCCGGTGGTGCCTTCTCGCCTGAATTGCTTCGCGGTATCACCCGCCTTTATGTCAATGATGGCGGCTCATTCAGCACACATCCCTTTCCCTTCGACGGGGTAGTGACAGGACGCGCCATCTGGGGAGACTATGAGAATGATGGCGATCAGGATATCTTCGTGGTCGGTGCGCGTTCTCCTCTTGGCGAAACCGTGGGTCGTCTGTATCGAAATGTTGATGGGCAATTCGTTGCCGAACTCGATGTCAAAGGATTTGTCTTCGCCACGGCGGCATTCGGTGACTACAACGGAGATGGGGATCTTGATTTCATTGCCTTTGGGATTGATGCTGAAGGAAACGTGGACACCACGTTCTACATCAATCAGCAGGTACCTGAACCCGTACCGGTAACTCGGTAAGTCCACGAAAGAGCTGGCAGTCAGCGCCGTATATTCCCTTCGGCGTCCAGGTGCACGCAAGGTGCCCGACCACCAACTTTTTTATCACCGGACTACCGAACCAACATGATTGCCAGCATGACCGGCTACGGCCGGGGCGAAGCAGAGGTACGAGGCTACGAAGCTGTTGTGGAGCTCAAATCCGTCAACAGCCGCTACTGCGAGGTTTCCCTCCGCTCACCGAAATCGCTCAACGCGCACGAAGCCGATATCCAGCGGATTATCAAACAGGCCTTTTCGCGTGGCAGAATCTCCGCTTTCGCCCAGGTCTCCGACCCAACTCCCGATGAACTGCCCGTTCGGGTAAACGCAAAAGCCGTTGTGGCCTACCGAGATCTGTTGGAGACGGTGCGGACATCGGCAGGAATCGAAGAACCTGTCCGTCTCGATCACATCCTGAAGCACTCGGATGTTTTCGAAACGGATGAAATGGAAGAAGATCTCGAAGCCGTATGGGAGGCCACGAAGCTGGCCCTTGATGCGGCTTGCCAAGGCATGACCTCCATGCGTCTTCAGGAGGGCCTTGCGCTCAAGACAGAACTTGACGAGCGCCTCGACGGCATTGAATCCAAACTGCGTGAGGTCGAGCGCTTGGCGCCACAACGCGTCGCCTCTTCAGGAGAACGGCTGCGGGAGCGGCTCGCGGAAATCATCGAAGAGGGCCGCATCGACTCAGAGCGCATTGAATTTGAAATGGCCATGCTGGCCGACAAGCTTGATGTACGCGAAGAAGTGGTCCGTATGGATTCCCATCTCGGACTATTCCGCGAAGCCATGGCCTCGGGTGAGCCCGTGGGCCGCAAGATGAACTTCTTGTCCCAGGAAATGAATCGCGAGATCAATACCATTGGATCCAAGTCCAATGATGCTGACATGGCGCACCTGGTGGTGGGGATGAAGGAAGAGCTGGAGAAAATCAAAGAGCAGGTCGAAAACGTTGAGTGAGCGGGCCCACCATAGCCCGTGCGTAATTATAGTAGCCGCGCCCAGTGGATCGGGCAAGTCGTCCCTTGCTGCCAAACTGATAGCTCAGATGCCGCAGATCCGCTTCTCAGTCTCCGCGACTACGCGGCCACCTCGTGAAGGCGAAGTTGATGGCGAGGCCTATCACTTCCTGGACGAGGAAGCCTTTCGCAAGGCTATCGCCGAGAATCGATTGCTCGAATATGAGGAAGTCTATCCGGGTCGCTTCTACGGGACACTTCGGAGCGAAGTGGATGCCTCGTCTGCCAATCAGCCAGTGCTGCTCGATGTAGATGTCGTAGGCGCGCTCAACGTCAAGAAGCAGTATGGCCGACAGTGTCTGGCCGTTTTCGTGCGCGCGCCCGACATGGAGACACTGGAAAAGCGCCTGCGTGGTCGTGGTACCGAGGATGAGGCCTCCCTTCGCGCCCGGCTCGACAAAGCGGCCTTCGAAATGTCGTTCGAATCCTCCTTTGATCACAGCGTCATCAACGATGATCTGGATGTGGCTGCCGCCGAGCTGATTGCGCTAACCCGCTCCTTCGTGGCTACCTTTGACCATGGCTGAATCGAATCACATGACCGGCCGACGCATCCTTCTGGGGGTAACCGGGGGTATTGCCGCCTACAAGACGGCCGAACTGGTCCGCCAATTCAAGCGGGCGGGCGCCGAGGTACGCGTCGTCATGACGCCCGATGCGGGCCGGTTCGTAACGCCGCTGACGCTGGGAACACTGTCAGAAAACGAGGTTCACGTCAAGATTTTTCCAGAGAACGAAGCTGGATCCTGGACCAAGCATGTTGCACTGGGCTTGTGGGCTGACCTGTTCCTGGTAGCACCACTGACCGCACAGACGCTTTCCAAGCTGGTCGATGGCGCGTGCGACTCCATGCTGACGGCCGTAGCGCTCACCGCGCGCTGCCCGATCATGGTCTGTCCCGCCATGGATCACGACATGTATATCCATCCAGCCGTGCGTTCCAATCTGAACACACTGACCGAGCGCGGGGTCACCGTCATGGAAGCCGAACATGGGGAGCTGGCGAGTGGCTTGATAGGTCAGGGCCGGCTGCCCGCGCCAGAAGCCATCTTCGAGTACGCCTCGGCCCTCCTCATCCGGCTGGCGAAGCAGCGTGGCGGTCCGCTTGCGGGCAAACGCGTCGTTGTCACCGCCGGCCCCACCCGCGAGCGCATCGACCCGGTACGGTTCATCTCGAATCACTCGACCGGCACGATGGGGTTTGAACTGGCTCGCGCCGCGGCTCGCCGCGGCGCGGATGTGGTCCTTGTTGCTGGACCCGTTTCGCTCGAGACACCCAAAGGCGTACGCCGTGTCGATGTGGAGTCCACCGACGACATGCACCGAGCCGTGATGAGCCAGCATGATGTGGACATCGTCATCATGTCTGCGGCCGTAGCAGATTTCACACCGGCACAGCCCTCGGATAGCAAACTCAAGAAAGAAGGCGCTGACGGGGCGCTGGAACTGGCGCGCACCACGGACATCCTGGCGGATCTGGGATCGGGCAAGAAGGACGGACAAACGTTCGTGGGGTTTGCTCTGGAAACCGACAATGGTCTTGAGAACGCCAGGGGAAAACTGGAGCGCAAGAACCTGGACTGGATCGTGCTGAATAATCCCAAGGAAGATGGGGCTGGGTTCGGAACGGGCACCAACCGCGTTACGCTGCTGGCTCGCGATGGACGAACCGTGGATCTTCCCCTACTCCCGAAAGCGGAAGTTGCCGAGGCCATTCTTGAATTGGCTGTATTGAATAAGGCTCTCGAGGACCTTGATCCGCTGGCCTGAAGGAAGGCGTAGCTCAGTTCCTGTTGAAAAGGTGGGGGCAATTCGTGCATAGGTGGCCGGAGTTCAAAGGCTCATTTCCGGTAGATTTCCTCTGCTTACCTGCTCACCCTGGATCCCATGTCGAACGACCTGAAAGACCTTCGTGCTGCGCTCGAGCATCAGATGGCCCTCTTTGGGGATCTGGTGGTTGTGCCGGCTGGACCCGATCTGCTACCCTCTACCACAGCCGCGCCTTCGGAGCCTTCCCAGCTAGCAACCCAGGAGTCATCCCAGGTAGTACCTCAGGAGTCATCCCAGGAATCAGAGCATGCCCTTGAGCCGGACGCCATACCCATTTCCGAGCCCATTTCCGAGCCTGCGGAGAACGAAACCGCGCAAGACCATATCGTGCCAATCACATCAGAGGCTCCACGCATGTCATCCTCAACTGAGGACACCATCTACGGGCATATCGAATCCCTCATCCCCGAAGATTCACCCCTTCGCAGACTGGACACGCTGGATGATGTCCGCACCTGGGTCTCGGCCACGGAGCTAATCGAGCTTGACCGCACCCGCATCAATCCGGTGTTTGGCGTAGGCAATCCCAATGCAGATCTGCTGGTGATCGGAGAGGCCCCGGGAGCAGATGAGGACCAGAAGGGGGAGCCCTTCGTGGGCCGTGCCGGCCAGCTGCTGACCAAGATCCTGGAGGCCATCGGGTTCGAGCGATCGGAGGTCTACATTGCAAACATTCTCAAGAGTCGCCCTCCGGACAACCGCAAGCCCAAGCCAGACGAAGTCAGAGCCCACATCCCGATCCTGCATAAGCAGATCGCCCTCATCCAACCCAAGCTGATCCTCTGTGTCGGACGTACGTCCGGAACGTCTCTGCTGGGGATCGATTCGAGCCTGAAGGATATGCGTGGAACGTTTCATGATTATCACGGCATCCCCGTACTGGTCACTTACCATCCGGCAGCCCTATTGCGCAATCCGAACTGGAAGCGTCCCACGTGGGAAGATGTACAACTGCTCCGAGAACGATACGACGAACTGACTGCGTGATGATGCCACCCGAGGAAGAAGCGTACTTCGCACCGAACGCCATGTCTGAACTGCTGCCCGACATACCGACCCCACGTCTCCCGCAGGAATACACACCTTCTCCGCGCGCGGGTCGCGTCCCTCCGCAGGCGGGCGAAGTGGAAAAAACCGTGCTCGGCGCCATGCTCATCGAGCGCGAGGCCATTCCGAAAACGGTCGAAATCCTGCAGCCGGGCGCATTCTACAGCGAGCGCCACAACACGATATACGAGTGCGTTCTGAGCCTCTTTGAGCGCGGTAATCCGGTGGATCTGATTACGCTGGGTGATGAACTCAAGCGGCGCGAACAACTCGAAGCGATTGGCGGGTCGTATTACCTGTCCGAACTGACGGCCGCAGTGGACACAGCCGCCAACGTAGAGTATCACGCCCGTATCGTCGCTGAAAAATCGCTTCTGCGTGGCCTGATCGAAAACCTGACGTCCGTCGTCGGACAGGCCTATGATCCATCGGCCGATGCCTTTGAATTGCTTGATCATGCCGAGTCGGAAATCTTCCGTATCTCAGACTCCCAGCTGCGTAAGTCGGCTTCTTCGATGCACGATGTGCTGAAGGAAACGCTGGCGCGCCTCGAGTCGATCCACGGTCAGGAAGGCGGCGTTACCGGCGTACCTTCGGGCTTCAAGCGGGTCGACCAGATGACGGGTGGCTGGCAGCCCTCCGACCTCATCATCATCGCAGCCCGTCCATCGATGGGAAAGACAGCCTTTTCGCTGGCCATGGCCCGCAATGCGGCATTGCACCCGGATAATCCCGCGGGAGTAGCCATTTTCTCCCTGGAAATGAGCTCTGGTCAGCTGGCCCAGCGACTGCTTACGTCCGAAGCCCGCGTGGATGCACAGGCTGCGCGAACCGGGCGCATGAGCGATGACGACTGGCCCCGGCTGGCCCGCGCTGCCGGTAAGTTGAGCGAGGCGCCCATTTACATCGACGATACGCCGGGGTTGACAGTGCTTGAGCTGCGAGCCAAGTGCCGACGACTCAAAGCCGAGCATGACATCGGGCTGATTATCGTGGACTACCTCCAGCTGATGCATGGAACAGGGCTGAACAAGAGCTCCAACCGCGAACAAGAGATTGCCCATATTTCGCGATCGCTCAAAGGGCTGGCCAAGGAACTGAATGTACCGGTCATTGCCCTCTCACAGCTATCCCGCGCTGTGGAAACGCGAGGCGGCGATAAACGTCCGCAGCTCTCCGATCTGCGTGAATCGGGATCGATCGAACAGGACGCCGATGTCGTAGCCTTCATCTACCGCGCCGAGCGCTACGGCATTACGGTCGATGAAAACGGTAATTCGACAGAAGGACTGGCCGAATTGATCATCGGGAAGCAACGAAACGGACCCATCGGAGACGTCTCCCTGGCCTTCGTCCATCAGCATGCCCGCTTCGAGAACTTGACGACCTATTATGGTCCAGGCGACTACCTGCCAGAAGAATCGAATTCAGGCGCTCTTCCTGAAGGCGACGAAACGGCTCCGTTCTAGGACGTATACTGGCGGCCATTCACCCTTTGCATGACCGGATTGAGAGCCGGGTGCTGCCACTGGGTTCGTTGACCCGAAACCATGTCGGTAGTGAATACCTGGGCGTCGATATCCGATTCACCATCGATGGTCTCGATGTTTTCGGCGAAGCGGGTGATGGGCACCACACGCAGCGTGTGCCGCGTTTCGAGTATGTCCAGGTAACCGTAGACCGTGAAGTAGCGCTCCTCGTTGTCAAAAGGATCGATGAGCGTGTCGTCACATCCCGAAAGCGTGCCGGCCAGGATCAGGGCCAGGACGGGAATCCAGCGAAAGCGGTACAGCATGAAGGCGGGAATGCGCAGTGCATTGATTGGCGGGTAGGGAGGGTACGATAATCTCGCTCTGTACCCGCTAAATTGGGCCGCCTGGTCCGCTCTGCGGTACAATTCGGGATCCAGGTGGTGATGAGCCGGTTCTGAGCCACCCATCGCTTCCGCCTTTGCGGACCATTTTTCAGTCTTTTCGCACCCTATCTCCCGTTCCGACGGGCTTGCTGATCGTGAGATTCAACGGACGACTCTTCCTGATTCTCGTGCTGGCCGTTGCGGTCGGAGCGGGTTCGGCGTCGTCTGTGCGGGCTCAAGACACCACCCGACAGGAGTCTGCAGAGCAAAAGGCTGGCCCTCAAACGGATACCGAACGGCTGCGAGCGTTCATTGAGCGCCAACGGATTCGCCTGGGTGAGGAATCAGCTGCGCTGGATCGGGTTGTCGCCGATTCAGGGCTCGTGCGCATGTACGCGGATTCTCTGGTTGCGGCGCGGGAATGGGTCGGCCTGAGAGGCGAACGGCCTGTACTTCGTATCACGCACAACCGTGAAGCCGCTGCCTCGGCGCGAATCAATGTGTTGTTGGCCGGGGGCCGCACTGGTCTCGAGCTCAGCGGCCAAGGACAACGGGTTGCCGTCTTTGACGATGGCCATCCCCGTCTATCGCATGTCGAGCTCGTGGGGCGGATCGACCGGCGCGATGGATTCTCCGTCGAATCGACCCATGCCACGCACGTGTCTGCAACGATCGCCGCCTCTGGTCAGTGGCGGGAAGTACGGGGCATGGCTCCCGCAGCGAGGATCCGTAGCCATGACTGGTCCAATGATATCATTGAAATGGCCGAGGCCGCCCTCGATGGTGTGCTGGTATCGAATCATTCCTATGGAGATCCTGTCGGTTGGACACCGAATATCCAGGGTGATGGCTACTGGGGATGGATGGGCTTTCCGTCCCTTTCTGCCACTGAGGATGTGTTGTTCGGGTACTACGGTGCCACGGCCGCAGCGTGGGACGAGGTCGCCGACGCCGCTGCACACCTGGTGATCGTCAAGTCAGCCGGAAACGAACGCGAGCGTCAAGGCCCGCCCGACGGTGCCCCGCATTATGTATTCGAAGGGGGATGGCGCCTGTCCACCCAGGTCCGGCAGCCCGATGGGGGTCCAGATGGATATGACTCTATCGCAGACGCCGGCGTTGCCAAGAATGTCATCACGGTGGGTGCGGTCGAGGATATCCCCTGGGGCGTCGAACGTCCTGAAGACGTGGTCATGACGGATTTCTCCAGCTGGGGCCCTGTCGATGACGGACGGATCAAGCCAGACCTCGTAGCCAATGGCACGTCGTTGATGTCCGCCAAGAGTGGTGGTGATGAAGCGTACGGCGCGTCATCAGGAACGTCCCAGGCGGCGCCGGTCGTGACCGGCGCCGCCGTGCTGCTCCAGGAGCTCTGGCAGCGCGAATTCCCGGGTCACGTGCCGCTTTCTTCCACCATCAAAGCCCTCCTGCTTCACAGCGCCGACGAAGCAGGACCGGCATCGGGCCCTGACTACCAATTCGGATGGGGACACCTGAATGCAGAACGAGCCGCATTGCACTTGAAGCAATCGGCCGATGCGGATCGCGTTTTTGCGCCGGTCCGCCCCTACCCAGCCTGGGTATTCGAGGGAAGCGTCGCCGCCGGGCAGACCATCGAGTATGTACTGTCGCTGCCAGAGGGCATGCCATTGCGCACGACGCTCGTCTGGACCGATCCGGCCGCACCTGTCCGAGAGTTGATGCTGGACGATCCTTCGTCCCAGTTGGTTCACGATCTGGATCTGGTGGTCGGCCAGGATGGTGTGGACCATCTCCCATGGGTGCTCGACCCATTCCAACCAGATGCAGCCGCTTCACGGGGTCGCAATAGTCGCGACAATGTGGAGCAGGTGCTCTTCGATGCCGCGACCGGCGTGCTTACCGTTCGCGTTCAAGCTCCTGCGTCGCTGTCCACGGCCGAACAGCGATTCTCGCTCATCGTCGGCTCTCCGCTTGCCGCCGAAGACATGAGCATGACGAGTCTCGTCTCGGGCACCATTCGCTTCGGTGACGCGCCCCTTTCAGGGATCAACGTGCGGCTGACAGGACCGGCGTCGCGAGGCTCCACCACGGGTGAAGACGGCGTCTTCATGATCGATGACTTGCCCTCGGGTACCTATTCCGTCGAGATCGATCCCTCTCCCTTTGACATCACCCCTTCACTGAGTGAACTGGTGCTTCCGCGCGATGCTGGGAGGCTGCATGTGGACGTGCGATCTCGCATGCGAACCGATGCCATCCGCCTCTTCCAATCGAGCCGACTGCTGCAATCGGGTGAGCAGGCCGCCGCCGTTGATGTGCAGAGCGTGCCGGCCGGTGGACTGTTGGGAGTCGAGTTGACCTTTACGTCGCATCCCCAGGTCGACCTGGGCAACGCTGCGGTCGTTCTCGATACGAACTTCGATCCGACGGTCTCTCCCTGGTCAGGGGTCGATGCCGTCCGTTTAGCCGATCTGGCCCTGAATCAATCCATCCGCGCTACGGGAGACGGGCGATGGCGCTACCGCATTCCCATCCTGTGGGTGGACGGACAGGCTCCCGAGGGAAGCGAAGCGCGGGTACCCTTTCAGATACGGGAAGGGTCGACATCGGGCGCATTGGTGCACGCAGACACACTCGTGATTCCAGTGATGGGCCGAGATACCCTTGGGCCCCGGGCGCTTTCATCCATCAGGATCGAAGGCGTGTCCCATGCCGCAGTGGGAGACGACATGGAGATCCACGCCAGTTTCCTGGATGGAAGTCCCGTTGCCAGCGTCACGGCCGACATGGTGGACCGTTTCGACACCACGCGCGTGCTCACGTCATTCCCTATGTATGACTCGGGAGACATCGTCGCCGACCTGGACTTCGTCCTCGGCGATGGCATCTATTCGGCCCGGTATTTCCCTTCCTTCGAGGCTGACTTCCAGCTGCGGGTCCGAGCTGAAGATGCCCTCGGAAATGTCTCGCACTCGCTACTTCCCGCCTTCTACAGTTCGAGCGGCTTCGATGGATCGGGGTCCATCCTGCTTCTGGCCGAGTCGAACGGAGTTTCGGCTACCAATGAGCATCTTGCGTGGCTCACCAGCCTGGGCGAAACACCATCCTGGTGGGAGCGCTTGGTTCGGGGTCCGATCGATCCTGAGGTCAGCGGCTCCTTCGCCCGGGTCTGGATGCCCCGATTGAGTCGTCCATTGGAGCGCGCCGACGATGTAGCCGCCGCCCGGCGAGCGCTGGAGCAAGGTGCACACTTGAGTCTGTTCAGCCGGGAGGTGGTTCGCGGTGAAGAGGCAACCGCATGGTTGCACGACGCAACCGGGATCGAGGTCGGTACGGCGGTACCAGTAGATTGGATGCGAGGGGCCGGTTCGCTCGCGGGGCTACGCTTGCCATACAGTGGTCCTGCGCCACGTAGCCTGATTCTACCCCCTGGAAGCGAACCCTTGCTCACCGCTGGCTCCCATGTGCTGGCCGCACGATCCGGCGATACCGTCATCTCGACGGTGGGCTACGGATCCTCGACATCTCCTGAAGCCAACACGCTGCTGCTGTCAGCCTTCCTGTTCGAGGAGACAGGGCGTGTGTCTTCCATCCCCGTGCCCGAGCCGGTCTCGGTTCGATCCGGATCCATCCTGCAGGCGCATTCGGATTCTATCCAGGTTGTTTGGGAATGGCAGCCATGGTCGACATTCACCGTGGAAGCGTCCCTGGACTCCAGCTTCGCCAGCGTGGATCAACGGGAAACAACGGTTTCGGATCGCATCCAGATCAAAGATCTCGTGCGCGGTGATGTCCACTTCTGGCGTGTGCGCGCTTCCAATCCTGCCGGCGACGGTCCTTGGAGCGAGGTCGGCCGCATCAACACGCTCCCGGCCAACCAAGCGCCTGTTGCACTGGTAGCACGCGACTCACTCTTGACAGGATCGGGACTTGGGCGTACGTATTTCAGCTACACTGCGTTTTTCGCTGACCCGGAAGGTGATGATCTTACCATCACCGTGACCGTTTCAGACCCACGTGTCGTCTCACTTGAGGAATTGTTTGGAGTAGACGGCAAGCCCACCGGGGTCTACCTCCAACCCGAAAATCCCGGGACAGCTGTTGTCTACATGCGCGCCACGGACGAAGAAGGTCTTTCTGCGGAGGCATCCATCGACGTGATTGTGGCCGCCAACACAGCTCCGGTGATTGCCAGCTGGCCGGACAATCCTCAATACCTTACGCCTGGCACGGTGCACCGCTGGTCGCTCGACAGCTTGATCGACGAAGCAGACGGCGACTCGTTGCGATTCTGGTTCTTCAACGAGAACCCCGATGTGGCTTCTGCCGAGATCAGTGACGGGGCTCTGGAGATCGAGGCCTTGATCGAAGGGCAGACGTTCATTGCCTTCCAGGTAAGTGATGGTCGCGGCGCACAGGTGCAAGAAACGCTGGTGATCCGGGTGCGAGAGAACACATCGCCGGGACGAAACCCCTTGGTCGACGTGCCTGAATATTTGCCGGGAGATTCCATCGCTCTCTACCTGCCCGTCTATTTCTCAGACCCGGATGAGGACCCCATCTCGCTTGAGCTGACCGATGTCTCCGGCGGATTGGAAGACGTAGTCGTTCGAGGAGATACCGTATTCGCTTTCCTGTCGGGTAGCGAGGATCCTGTATTGACGATCTCTGTGACCGATGTATTCGGAGCACGGACGGACGTGGATCTTCCCATCATCATCAACGCGGCAGCGGTGGTCCGCACCGAAGACGGCCGCATTCCGGATCGGTTTGAGACGTTTGCCTCCTTCCCTCAGCCGTTCAGCAACAGAGTGACGTTGCCCTTTACCCTGCCCGCTCCGTCGCGCGTTCGATTCGACATCTACGAATCACTCGGTCGTCACGTCGCGCGCGTCTTTGACCGTTCCATGCAGGCAGGTTCGCACCGCCTGGATTGGGTCCCGCCCGCCGGATTACCGGGCGGCAATTACTATTATCAGCTGCGCGCTTCGGGACGGGTACGAACCGGTATTCTGGTCTTCGTCCCGTAATCACCTGAAGGCCTCCAGACCGCGGCGGACCACCTCAATACTGTCCGTAGGAGCCATTCTCACCAAAAAAATGTAACTGATATAGTTACATTATAATCATGCTTTATCGTCTCTTTTCGCTGTTATTTGCTGCACTTCTGCTCTTTCAGACCGGTTGCGCCACCGAAGAGCGCCCCGACGTCGTGGACATTGCCGGTCAGATCGCTCCATTGATTGACGAGTTTGATGGCCGCGCCGGCGTGTTCATCAAGGATCTGGTCACGGGTCGGGAAATCGGGATCAACGCCGACACGCTCTACCCCACTGCCAGCATGATCAAGGTGCCCATCATGGTCGCTGTGTTCGACAAAGTGGAGCGCGGCGAACTGGATTATCAGCAAGAGCTCACTTATACCGATTCCCTGTTCTACTCTGACGCGGACATCACCGGGGAGCTGCGCGATAGCGCCACCGTCCACCTGTCGGAAATGGTCTTCCTCTCGATCTCCAAGAGTGATAACACGGCGAGTCTGTGGCTGCAAGAACTGGCCGGCACCGGAACGGTCATCAACACTTGGCTGGAGGAGCACGGCTTCGAAGGGACCCGCATGAACTCGCGCACGCCGGGACGCCGTGGCGATTGGGAGGTTTACGGATGGGGCCAGACGACACCTCGCGAGATCGCACGTCTCATGGAGATGATCTACACCGGGGAAGCCGTCAGCCCAGCAGCCAGCGCAGAAATGATGCGGGTACTTCAGCGTCCGTGGTGGGATGATGAGGCCCTCTCCCAGATTCCGCCCTATGTGGAGGTTGCCTCCAAGAACGGTGCAGTCAGCGCCTCCAAGTCCGAGGTGGTCCTGGTCCACGCGCCATCCGGCCCCTATCTCTTCTCGGTGATCACGGCCGATCAATCTGATACACGGTGGGAAGCCGACAACGAAGGCTACGAGCTGATCCGCGAGGTCTCCCGGATCCTCTGGCAATCATTCGAGCCGTACCGCCCCCTAGAAACTGTTGAGGGCGCTGGACGCTACGCGGGCTCTGATGAATAGCGATATGAGCTCGCGCCGTTTAAGGAGCGATCGAGCCGTTCGGGAAGCGACAATCACCTACACCGGCGTAAGGGAACGCCCGGCGAGCAGGTAACCGGATAAACACCATTCTATTCTCGGACCTGTCTCTCACCTACCTATACGGGCAGAGCCGCTTTGGGAAGGACGCTCCTGATGGGCGTGTCTGAATTCCTGAAGGGTGATGTCCCGGGAGCTCCCGACATGCGTACGTTCCATCGCTTATTTCTGCTGATCATCCCCTTCCTGCTGCTGGTTGCATCGTGCAACACGGGCGAGGAAGCCACCGAGCAATGGACCAATGAGCCGACCGTGGCAACCGCTGCGGCTGACACGTCTGTCTTCGTCGTGTTTGGCCACGAAGTGCGCGACTACGCGGTCTGGAAGCAGGTCCATACCGATATGGATGTCGTGCGGGAAGCATGGGGCATTACAGATGCTTATCTCATGCAGGGCGCTGACGAAGACTCCGTGGTCTGGATGATGATGACGGCACCTGGACCAACGGCTGCCGAGAGCTTCATGGTGGATCCGAACCTTGCCCGCATCATGGAAACCGAAGGCGTCGAAGGCGAAACCTATCGTGCGATTCTCGCCTCCGGCTATACGAACTCGCTTGATCCGGCCGACTTCGCGAGCCGGGTCATCGTGCAGCATGAAGTGCGTGACTTCGATGCGTGGAAACGGGTCTTCGATGGGCATGTGGGCTCGCGCCAACATGCTGGCTTGGTCGACCTCGATGTCTCCTACCCCATTGGAGACTCGACCGACGTGCATATGATGTTCGGCGTCACGAACGAGTCCGCCCTAGTGGATTACATGGCGTCTGCCCCTCGTAATACGACATGACGATGTAGGTCGCACCGTCCTCCGTCTCGCCAATGTGGTGGATCGTACAAATGTTGGCGTGATCCAGCGCCGACGCCGCCTTCGCCTCCTGCACAAACCGCTTTCTGGAGCCTTCGTCCTGGCTTAGGTGACCTGGGAGAAATTTCAGGGCTACCACGCGATCGAGCTGCGTCTCGCGCGCCTTATAGACAATGCCCATTCCACCCTGTCCCAGTTGGTCCAGGATTTCGTAGGAGCCAATGTGAGAGCCGATCATAAGTGGGGGCGTGGGCGGGTGATGTGGGAATATATCATCCTTGCGCTGAGTTGCCACGCTCCTGCGGCTGACCGCAAGTCGGTGCAACGGTGAAGCGTACACGATATACCTGCCGCAATAACGGATCAGATAGCGCTGGCAGAGCATCGAGGAGGTTACATATCGGTAATGGCTCGATAACCTTCTGGTACAATAACGGCGGTACGTTCAGGTTGCGATCGTGTAGGGATCCATCGACCGGGAACTGCCACCAACCAGAGGCACCATGGCCCTCCCCATCCAGCGCGAGCCCGCGCGCTTCCGAACCATCTGGATCTCGGATGTACACCTGGGCACCAAGCACACGCGTGCGGAAGACTTGCTTTCCTTCCTGAAAAGTGTCGAGTCTGACCACCTCTACCTGGTGGGTGACATCTTCGACGGGTGGGCGCTGGCCCGGAACTGGTTCTGGAAGCAGTCCCACAACGATGTCGTCCAGAAGCTGCTTCGAAAAGGCCGCAAAGGGACACGGATGGTCTACATCCCCGGAAACCACGACGAGTTTGCGCGGGACTATGTAGGACTTCGCTTCGGAGAAATCCTGGTCGAGCGCGAATGTGTGCACACGTTGGCTGACGGCAGGCGCCTGCTCGTCCTTCATGGTGATGAGTTCGACGGCATCATCCGCTATGCAAAGTGGCTGCAGATCCTCGGGGCCATTGCCTACGGGTTCGCCCTCGGATTGAATAGTCTGTACAACAAGGCGCGTCTGGCCATGGGCCGCCCGTACTGGTCGCTGTCAGCCTATTTGAAGAAGCGCACCAAGCAGGCTCTTCAGTACATCGATGATTTCGAGCAGTTGGTCGCTGATCGTGCGCGGCAGGAAGGCGTCGATGGTGTGGTATGCGGACATATCCATCAAGCAGAAATGCGCCACATCGATGGTATCCAGTACCTGAACACGGGGGACTGGGTGGAAAGCTGCACGGCGCTGGTAGAGCACAGCGACGGTCGCCTGGAGATTCTTGACTGGACGGACGCCGCTACTCGCGAGCGCTTCGATCTCGATCAGCACGCGCCGCACAACCAGCAGGAATTGTTCATCCGTGGAGATGGACTCCCCGGCAAAGCGCCGGAGATCGTCGTCTCTGAGTCCACCTTCGAACCCTTACAAGAGGTGCATTGATGGGTCTGAAAGTCTTTTTCAATGTCCAGGGTGAGGGTCGTGGTCACATGACCCAGGCCATTGCACTGGCCAGCATGCTGCGCCGCGCAGGGCATGAGATCATCGGATGCGAGGTCGGGCACGGCGAGCACTCTATTGTGCCTGAATTCTTCCAGCAGAAAATGGCCTGCGACATCACATCGCATGCCAGCCCCACCATCAAACTCAATGCTACCGCACGCTCCATCGATGTCTGGAATACGACGGTTTCGGCAGGCCGTCTGGCCATGCGTTATGTGGACAGCGTGCGATCGATGGAAGCCACGATCAAACAGGCGAAGCCCGACGTGTTGATCAACTTCTATGATCCCCTGTTCGGATTTTTGTCCGCAGATCTCGGGATCCCGAAGGTCGCCATCGCCCATCAGTACATGTTCTACCATCAGCGCTACCCGTTTTCGCGGGGTACTCGGTTGCAGCGCCAGGGGATGGTGATGTTCACGAAGTTGACGGCAGCCGGAGCGGATCGCCTGCTGGCGCTCAGTCTCTACCCGGCCAAAGACCTGCCGTCGAGGAAGGTGCGAGTGGTGCCTCCCATCCTGCGCGAAGAACTGTTTGCACTGAAGCCCTCGACAACGCAACCCCCGTTCTTGCTTGCCTACCTCTGGCGACCGGAGCTGCTGAACGAGGTCAGAGAATGGTGCGAAGAGAACGGCGACACTCCCGTGCACTGCTACCTGCATCATCCGGAAAAGAAGGAAAACGATCAGGTTCTGCCCAACCTCACCTTGCATCATTTGAATGACAAGACCTTCCTGCGCATGATGGCCAAGTGCTCAGGCGTTGCCACAACGGCCGGGTTTGAGACGACCGCTGAGGCCATGTGGCTTGAGAAGCCACTGCTCATGGTTCCTACCCACATCGAGCAGCAGTGCAATGCCCTGGACGCGTCCATGTTGGGAGGGGCGTACGCATCTGCCATGTTTGACCTGGAGCGCCTGCGCCACATCACACCGCGCGATCAGACGGCCTTCCGTGAATGGGTGAGTCGGGCCGACGATATGTTTGTTCGGGAGATCGAAGCCACGGCAAACAGGATTCCAATGGAAGTCGTGGCAGAAGATCCTGTGACGGCGTTCTCTCCGCACGCAGGCGATGGCGTGCCAGAGGGTATGGGTCAGGCGCGCGTCGTGCCCGGGTAAGTGCCGAGTCGGCAATTGAGCAGATTGCGCCAAGCGGCGGGCGAGAGGTGACCTGCCGGCTGGTATCCCAGCAATCCTTTCGCCATGTTGGGGTGTCTATGAAGGCAGGAACGTTCGTTTTCTGCACTCTTCAGGAGTCTCGTCACCCACGCCATGTTCAGGAATTACCTCAAGGTCGCGCTACGCACGCTCAAGAAGCAGCGCGCCTACAGCTTCATCAACATCTTCGGACTGGCGCTTGGGCTGAGCTGCTGTATCCTGATCCTGCTCTTTGTCGAAGATGAGCTGAGCTACGACCGCTACCACGAGAATGCCGAAGAGCTCTATCGGCTCCGGGTGGAGCGGTTCTCTGCCGGAGGAGAAGCGGAATACACATCAACGGCCTCGGCGCCCATGATGCCGGCCGCGCTCAGTGACATTCCACAGATTGCCACGGCCACGCGCATTGATGAGCGGACGTATCTGGTGAGCAAAGATGACCGCGCGTTCTACGAGGAGCATTTCTTCTTCGTGGACTCGACGTTTTTCGATGTCTTCTCGATCGACGTGCTGCGCGGTGATCCGGATCAGTTTCTGCGTGCCCCGTACAGCCTGGTCCTGACCGAATCGGCCGCCCGGCGCTACTTCGGAAATGCAGATCCGATCGGTCAGAGCCTGGATGTCGATGGGCGCAACATGGGCGTCACGGGCATCGTCGCCGATCCGCCCCGGCAGACCCATTTCACCTTCAGCATGCTCGGATCGTATGCCACACTCGAGTCAGAAAGCGGCCCGAGCTCGAACTGGAATTGGTGGAATCTGAGCAACCATACCTATTTCCGGTTCACACCTGGAGCGGATATCGACGAAGCGCAGGAGCTTCTGCGCGAGATGCCGTCCCGCTACATTGGCCAGCAGGAGCAGGTGAGCGGCTATCGGCAATTCCTGTACCTGCAGCCCGTCGTCGACATCCACTTGACGTCGAATTACCGCTACGAGCTCGGCGCGAACAGCCAGCGAGCCTACGTCCTTGTATTCGCGGCCGTCGCGTTCTTCATCCTGATCATCGCTTGCGTCAACTTCATGAACCTGTCTACGGCGCGCTCTTCCGAGCGCGCCAAAGAGATTGGCATGCGCAAGGTCTCGGGCGCCCGACTGAATCAGCTCGTGGCGCAGTTCCTGGGAGAGTCCGTGGTCATCACCCTGTTGGCGCTGGTCGGCGCGATGATCCTCATCCAGCTGCTCCTTCCGGTTCGCGGATGGACAGAATGAGCTCCTGAGTGCTTTCGTCCGGCTCTGGGAAAAACGGAGTCAGCCCCAGCGTGACGGCGAAGTTGAGCACCATGCCGACCACCCCGATGCCCTGAGGCCCGATGCCGAACGCCCAGTCTGACCAGCCACCGTACACGCTACCCAGGATGTAGGTAGCCGTGAATCCGATGCCTACGATCATGCCGGCCACTGCAGGTATCGTACCCACCCGTTTCGAAAAGATGCCCAGCACGATAACGGGGAAGAAGCTGGCGGCCGCCAATCCGAACGCGAAGGCCACCACCTGGCTCACAAAGCCTGGCGGATAAATCCCCAGGATGCCGGCCACGATCACGGCGATGCCGATGACACCCCGTCCAACGAGCAGACGCTGACTTTCGGATGCTTCCTTGTTGACGATGCGGTAATAGAGGTCATGCGCCACGCTCGACGAAATGACCAGCAGAAGTCCACTCGCCGTGGAAAGCGCAGCTGCCAAGCCACCTGCAGCAACAAAGGCAATAATCCAGGCCGCCAACCCCGCCATTTCGGGTGTGGCGAGCACGATGATATCCCGATCGGGGCCGCTTAGGCCGGCTTGTCGAAGCACAGCGCGGCCATCCCGACCGGCCGTATCACCGCGCAACCAGCGTTCGTGGTTCTGCTTGATCTCGGCGACGCGGCTCGTACCCAGGTTGCCACTTCGGAAGATTTCGTTGGTCTCCGTGCCCGTGTAGGCCAGTCGGCCGTCGCCATCATCCAACCATAAAATGAGTCCCGTCTGCTCCCACGAATCGAACCACTCTGGCAGTTGGGCCTCTGTCTTTCCGTGTAGGCCGTCAAGCATGGCGTAGCGCGCAAACGCGCCGATGGCCGGAGCCGTGAGATAGAGCAGGGCAATGAACAAGAGCGCCCAGAACGCGCTCCACCGGGCGGCGGCTACATTCTTGACGGTGTAGAAGCGAACGATGACATGCGGAAGGCCCGCTGTACCCGCCATTAGGGCCATGGTCACACAGAAGACGTTGAGCTTGTCCCAACTACCTATGAAGGGCTCCGTGTAAGAGGCGAATCCGAGATCGGCGTGGATCTGATTCAGCTTGTCCAGCAGCACCGTGCCCTGCCCTACGAGCTCGCTGCCCAGGCCAATCTGGGGAATAGCCGTGCCGGTGTACTGCAGACTGATGGCGATGGCCGGCGTGAGGAAGGCCGTGATGAGCACCCAGTACTGGGCCACCTGCGTCCAGGTGATGCCCTTCATGCCCCCAAGCGTGGCGTACACGAAAACGATGGCCACACCGATGTAGACGCCCACGTTGACATCCACCTCGAGAAAGCGCGAGAACACGATGCCCACGCCGCGCATCTGTCCAGCCACATAGGTGAATGAGACGAAGATGGCGCAGACGACGGCTACAATGCGCGCCGTATCCGAGCGATAGCGGTCCCCGATGAAGTCCGGCACCGTGAAATGGCCAAACTTGCGCAGGTATGGCGCCAGCAACAGGGCCAGGAGGACGTATCCCCCGGTCCATCCCATCAAGTACATGCCGCCGGCATACCCCAGGGTCGAAATGATGCCCGCCATGGAGATGAACGACGCCGCGCTCATCCAGTCGGCAGCCGTGGCCATGCCATTCGCCGCGGCAGGAATTCCCTGACCCGCCACATAGAAGCCCTTCGTGTCCGAGACGCGCGAGAGCCAGGCAATGACCAGGTACAGGCCGAACGTGAGGCCTACAAACAGAAAGGTCCAGGTCTGTACACTCATGCCTGCCCCCGTTCGATTGCGGCCAGGTCTTCATGGTGCTGCCGATCCAGTCGGTTCAGCAGTAGCGCATATACCAGGATCAGAACGACGAACACCATGATGCTGCCTTGCTGCGCGAACCAGAACCCGAGCGGGATGCCACCCAGGCTCCACGCGTTGAGCGAATCTGCAAATAAGACACCTGCCCCCAATCCGGCTGCTGCCCAGATGACCAGCAATACGGCCATGATGGAGAGATTGCGTTTCCAGTATCGGCCGATGGCCTCAGCTACGCGGGGATCGCGTGGTTCTGGGTTGGCAGGGGTGTCAGACATGGGGCGCGGGTATTACTCGGTCGAGAAGCGGTCAAACGATTGATCGCCATTGGTCAGGGTTTGGGGATCTGACGCATCATCCAGATGCCAGATAGCGACGTTATTCTGGTTGTCGTCTTCGATCGTGATGTACTGCTCCACGAACAGAGTTGCCCCGACCTGCACCCCGGCACCCACAATCTGGGCTGAGGTGTAATACGCATTCTGCTCGTCCGCAATCACGATATCGACGTCGGTCGTGATTTGGTTCTGTTCGACCAGGACGTCGAAGGTCGAGGTGGAGGTATCATGCTGTCCTGCAAAACACCCGGACCAATTTACCATCAGACCGGTGCCGTTCTTGAGCGCCGCAATGTCAGCGGCAGCGATCCGGGCCACCTCCTCATAGTCGTGGGCTTGCTCGGTCGGAGCTCCCTCGTCCCAGATGGCTTGTTGAATGGCAATCTGTCCAGCTTCCTGAATCACGAGCAGATTGACGCCAAAGCCCGCCCAATAGCCGGCGGCAGCCAAGGCTCCTTCAGGTGCTTTGAATCGCTCCCGCTGTTCTTCCGACATATCCCGCATGCCCGGTCCGGACGCGATCGGGAAACGGTAGCCGTCAGCGTTGAGATAAATCACCGTTTCCGGCATGCCATAGGTGCCGTCATTCGTGTCCATGGTCCAGCTCAATTCCAAGGGGTCCGAGGACTTGGCCTCTTCCTCTGACATCGCCAATCCCTCAGCTGACGAGGTGGACTCCTCCGCGGGTTCGGGAGCAGCGGTCTGCGACAGGGTGGTCGTCGCTGATGGCTCGCAGGCTGATAGACAGATCAAAGCGGCCAGTGCTGCAACCATGGACTGGATGCCTTGGGAAGGACGCATGGACGATGGGCGAAGGGAGAGAAAGGGTTCGGGACCAAGTATACGGATTGCTTCCTCCTGTAATCTGTGGATCCCTGAAACCACTCAGGAGTGATAAGGACCGAATGATCAGCGTTGACGAACATACCCTCGAATCCACCCAGGCATCCTGCTCCTGTGGACACGACCTGAACAGCGTCTGGGTGAGCCCTCACCCGATTCGCAAGAAGGCCAAGTTCTGGTACGGCGTATTCTGGGGTGTATCCGGTGGTCGTCCAGACCGCATTGTGTGGCAGTGCCGTTTGTGTGGCGACCAGCTTGCCGAGAGTACGGATCCCGTCCTGCTCATCCGATATCGTCACGAATAGACCCGGAACGACCTCCCACCTTCATACCTGACGCAAACCGTACCTATTCGGAAAAAGAGATTGCCGCTCTATTGGAGCGGATCGCCCAGTTGCAGGCGGAAGAAGCGGAAGCGGCTGACAAGAGTCGCGCCGGCATCAATCTGAATGAACTCGAGACCATTACACGCGATGCGGGGCTGGACCCGCAATTCCTGCATCGTGCCGCTCTGGAACTTGAGCATGCCGGGGGAAAACCCCTCGGAAAGAACAAGACCAAGACGCATGTCCGTGTGGACCGCGTGTTGCCGTCCGACCTGACGGATGATGAATGGGAAGAAGTCGTCTTTGCGCTCAAACGCCGATTCGAGAGCGATTCCTACGACATGGGCTTGGGAATGGGCACCCTGGGTCAAGGCAAGATCGAGCAGATCGGACGTTCGCGTGAGTGGCGCCACACCAGCATGTCCGGAGTTCAGACGACCGTGCTGCTGCGCCCGAGCAAGAAGGGCACGAGCATGGAGATCAGCCAGCGCGTCGGCATAGGGAGCACCAAGACCGAGTCGTGGGCGTACGGTTTGCCATTCGCCATGTTGTTCGCTGTGATTACCGGGGCTGTGATGAAATCAGCCTTGATCGGATCGGCTGCCATGGTTGGGTGGACTGCTCTGCTCGTGCCCCTGATCTATTACCTCGACACCCGCTGGCGGGAGAAGAAGCACAACGAACTGGTCGACCTCGCCGATCAGCTTCAGGAGATCGTGATGCGCGACAATGTGGAAGAGGCATTGACCGAGCTGGAGAAATCTTCGGCCGGCACAGAAAGCACGATGGTGCAAGAAGCCGCAGAGGAAGGCCGACTCGACTGGACACCCGAGGATGAGGTTCAGGAATCTTCGAGGACTTCAGAACAGTCGAGATCGCGAGAGCGGTAGTTGGATCTTCGCCGGATGGGCCTCGAAGAACGTCCGGCCCGCGTTACTCCGGCGAGGCCATGTCTGCGATCAGTCCAGCGGCCAGAGTGGACATGCGTTCGTATCCCATGCGGGATAGATGTACACCATCCGTGGTGAGATCAGGTTGTAATCCATTCTCACCATCGGTCATGGCTGCGAAGTAGTCCAGGTAGCGGAATCCGATGCGATCGGCGTAGGCCTTGAGCATGGCATTGAGAGCTGGAATATCAGTCGCCGGATCGGGTCCCTCCCGCCACGGGTATTCTGCAGCAGGCAGCACCGAGCAGATTACGGGCTCAATTCCGTGGGCCCAGGCCAGTTCGGCCATCGACTCGATGTGCCCGGCAATCGTTTCCAGCGCAACGGGTCCCTGATTTTCAGCGATGTCGTTCGTGCCCGCCAGAATGAAAACCGCTCTCGGCCGCAAGGAAAGGACATCCTGACGAAAGCGCACCAGCATCTGAGCCGTGACCTGACCGCTGATTCCGCGATTGATGTATGCCCCTGCTCCGGACTCGAAGAAAGGCGGATATCCGTCCGTCCACCCCTCGGTGATGGAGTCGCCCATGAACACGACGCGAAACGCGTCGGGAGAAGCAGATCCCAACGCAGCGTTTTCAGCAGCGTATCGATCCAGGTTCGCCCACTCCTGTGCGTGAATGGAAATGGAAGTCATGAGCAGGACGGCGACGAGGCAGACCAGTCGAGAGAGACGGCGTATTTGGGCGGTTGACATGATGACACCGGATTCGATTCCTGATACCGTAAACGTAGGTGCTCCGCCTCAGAATTGAAACGGGTGCCTCAGACGCGCACGTCCGCCCACTCGGCTCCCTTCTTCTGAAACATGACGCGGGCAAATGGGCAGAGCGGCAGGATCTTCAGATCGTGCTGACGGGCGTACTCGACGATGGCGTTGATCAGCTCGGCACCTTTGCCCGTGCCTCGGAGCGAATCATCCACTTCAGTATGATCGATGAAGAGCTTCTCAGGCCCTGCCATCGTGTAGGTGGATTCCCCGAGGCGTTTTCCCTCGTCGTCCCAGTAGAAAGCCCCTTTGGGTCCGTCTGATTCGTGTTTGAGCTGCATGCGCGATGTGGTTCTGAAGCGGTCGGGATGAGAATAAATGTCAATCTACGGTCCGTTCGACAACGGTGCGAAGGCCACCTCGACCTGGTCAACTTTCCATCGATCCTTGACGAACCCGGTTTCGGCGCGTGCGTAGCAGCATCTCGAACCAGCGCTATAGCCCCATGGAAACCCTACTCGTTGTTGTCTTCGCTGCAGTCGTCCTCGGTCTTGCCGTGGGCGGATTGGCCCTTCGCATCATTGCGGTCAAGGACGGCGAATTCCGTGGAACGTGCGGAACGAACAACCCCATGCTGGCCGACAAGCTTGGCCCGTGCACGGTCTGTGGCAAGGAGCCCGGTGAAGCGTGCAAGCGGGATCTGAATGAAATGAAGCCCGCCGTCTGAGGCCGCTTCCATTATCATTCCAGCCGATCGACCAGGATCTGTCGAAAAGGATCAGTCGGCCAGGTAGGAGGCCATCCCGGATGACATCCGGATGTCGAACGCTTCTTCCCCCTCTCCTCCCAGGATGAAGTAAGCCTCCAGCGACGGGTCAGATTCGACCAATGCCATCGCTGCGTCCAATCCCATCACGACAAACGCCGTAGCCCACGCGTCTGCTGTCATGCAGTCCGGCGCAATCACGGACGCGCTGAGCATGGTCGTAGTCTTGGAGCGCCCGGTTGCCGGATCGAGTATGTGTGCGTAGCGCTGGCCATCCCGCTCGAAGTAGTTGCGGTAGTTGCCCGACGTCGCCATCGCGGCATTGTCCAGGTTCACCACTTCTTGGGTCGTTTGGCTGGCGAGCATTGTCGCAGCGGGGCGCTCGATACCCACTCGCCAGGGACGTCCTTCGGGGTGCTGCCCACGCGTTCGCACTTCGCCACCTATCTCGACGAAGTAGTCCGAGACGCCATGCGCTTCGAGAAACTCGCCAACGATATCCACGCCATATCCTTTCGCTATGGCGTTGAAGTTCAGGGACGCAGCGGGATGCCCCTTCTTCAAGGCGGGCCGGGAAGCATCGTAGCTGAATGAGCTGAAGTCTACCGTCCTCAGGAGCCGGTCGATGTCCTCATCCGAGGGCGTTTCTCCCGGGCCTTCCGCACCGAATCCCCAGGCATCAATGAGCGGACCAAGAGCGGGGTTCAAGGCGCCTTCAGATCGTTCGAAGAGCTCGATCGAGCGGTCCATGACGCGGGCAAAGTGCCCATCCAGATCAAACCAGCGCGTGGTGTCGGGACTGGCGTTGATCGCCGAGATGATCGACTCTTCGATGTAGGTAGACAGCGACGTGTTCAGCGCATCGAGCAGGCTGTCGACCCGCGCCTGAGCAACCGCATTGCCAGGCGCGGCTTTGTAGATCACTGAATACGACGTACCCATGGCCTGCCCGCCAAAACGTACGGTTTCAGCAGGCTGTCCGGAGCATCCAGCCAGTAGAAGAACAACGACCAGGTAGCCGATGCGGCGCATCAACCGAAGTCGTCGAAGGCGATGTTGTCATCCGGCACACCCAGATCATGCAGCATGTTGGTACATGCGTTGAGCATGAGACCAGGACCACACATGTAGTACTCGATCTCTTCTGGCTCGGGATGATCTTTCAGGTAGTTGTCGTGCACAACCTGGTGGATGAAACCGGTCGGGCCGTCCCAGTTGTCTTCCTCCTTCGGCTCGGAGAGCGCGATGTGGTAGGAGAAGTTCGGGAACTGCTCTTCGATTTTGCGGAAGTGCTCGGTGTAGAAGAGCTCGCGAGCGGAGCGGCCTCCGTACCAGTACGACACCTTACGACCCGTCTTGAGCGTCTCGAAGAGGTGGAACAGGTGCGAACGCAGCGGAGCCATACCAGCACCACCACCGATGTAGACCATCTCCTTGTCCGAGTCCTTGATAAAGAACTCTCCGAACGGACCGGAAACCGTGACTTTGTCACCCGGCTTCAGGTTGAAGATGTAGGAGGAGCAGATACCTGGAGTGACGTCCATCCAGCCACCTTTGTTGCGATCCCACGGCGGGGTGGCAATACGGATGTTGAGCATCACGATGTTGCCCTCGGCAGGGTGGTTGGCCATCGAGTAGGCACGCACAACCTCTTCGCGGGAACGCATGTTCAGGTCCCATACGTTGAGCGCATCCCAGTCTTCGTGGTACTCCGGCTGGATGTCGAAGTCCTTGAAGTTGATGTCGCTCGGAGGAACGTCAATCTGGATGTAGCCACCCGGCTCGAAGTCCAGCGTTTCCCCTTCGGGGAGCTTCACAACGAACTCCTTGATGAACGTGGCCACGTTGTCGTTGCTGACGACTTCGCATTCCCACTTCTTGATGCCGAAGACCTCTTCGGGGACCTGAATCTTCATGTCCTCCTTGATCTTCACCTGGCATCCCAGGCGCCAGTTTTCCTTCTGCTCCTTGCGGCTCAGGTGGACAGCTTCGGTCGGGAGCACTTCGCCACCGCCTTCAATGACCTGGCACTTGCACATGGCGCAGGTACCTCCACCACCACAGGCGGAAGGAAGGTAGACGGCCTGCTCGTTCAGCGCCGTGAGCAGCGTGGCTCCGGGAGCTACCGTCACGGGGTTGTCCTCATCACCGTTCATGATGATGGTGATGTCGCCCGAGGGAATCAGTTTTTCCTTGGCATACACCAGCACACCGGTCAGGGCGATCACGAGGAGGCCTGCCGTGCCGATACTAGCCAGTACAACGGAGAGAATTTCCATGGAAACGAAGGAGTAAGATTACAGGCTGATGCCGGCGAAACTCATGAAAGCCAGACCCATGAGGCCTGTGACGAGGAAGGCCATACCCAGGCCGCGCATGGCAGGAGGAATGTGCGAGTAGCGGAGCTTCTCACGGATCGAGGCCAGGGCCACGATGGCGAGGAAGAACCCGAACCCGGATCCGATGCCGAATACGACCGACTCATCGAACGCATACTCGCGCTCGATCAGGAACAGCGAGCCACCGAGGATGGCGCAGTTCACCGTGATGAGTGGCAGGAAGATGCCCAGGGCGTTGTACAGTGGCGGGAAGAAGCGCTCAACAATGATCTCCACCAGCTGCACCATCGAAGCGATGGTGGCGATAAACACGATGAACTGCAGGAAGGTCAGATCCACCGACGCAAGCGACGGGTGAATGAACCCAAGTGCACCTTCCGTCAGGAAGTACGTGTTGACGAACCAGTTCAGCGGCGCCGTGATGGCGAGCACGAAGATGACCGCGATGCCCAGACCAAAAGCGGTCTTGACGGTCTTGGAAACAGCCAGGAAAGAACACATGCCCAGGAAGTAGGCAAGGACCATGTTCTCCAGGAAGGCCGCCTTGATGAAAATGTTAACGAGATCCATAGTGGTGTCCGTTTATCGAGGTGCGTGCCTCAGGAGATGTCGACGAGCTTGGTGTTCCTGGATCGTTGTATCCAGATCACGATGGCAATGATGAACATGGCAGCAGCTGAGGTCAGCATGATGCCGTTGTTCACGTAGCCCATGTCGTAAAACACTTGAGGGACGACCTGGAAGCCGAGGAGCGTACCAGCGCCGAAGAGCTCACGGAAGAAGGCCACCACGATGAGGATGACCCCATATCCAACGCCGTTTCCGATGCCGTCCAGGAGAGACGGTGCCGGCTTGCTGGACATGGCCATCGCTTCGAGGCGACCCATGATGATACAGTTGGTAATGATCAGGCCGATGTAGACCGACAGCTGCCGGGCGACATCGTAAGCGAATGCCTTCAGCACCTGGTCAACCATGACCACGAGACCGGAAATCACGAGCAACTGCACGATCATTCGGATCCGGGACGGAATGGTGTTTCGTAGCAGCGAGATCAGGAAGTTGGCACACGCCATGACCACGATCACCGACACGGACATCACCAGCGCGGTCTTGAGCTGGGTGGTCACGGCCAGAGCGGAACACACCCCAAGCACCTGAACGGTGATCGGGTTGTCGTCATTGAACGGGTCTGTGAGCAGCCGCTTGTTCTTGGGTGACCAGAACGGCTCCTTCGGCGCGGAATCCTTCGCAACGTCGACGGGGACGACGACGGGGTTCGCCAAGGTGGAATCAGTACTCATGGGTGATTCAGGATTTGATGCTGGTCAGGATGTTCTCGTACAAGAGCAGCTCGTCGGTCATCATGCCATTGACGCCGTTGAGAGTCATCGTGGCGCCCGTGAGGCCGTCCACTTCGTGCTCGCTGTCGATCAGGTTACCGGATCCTTTCAGGACGCGGACAGAGACGAGTTCGCCACCGTCGTTGTAGAGTTTCTTGCCCTGATAGCGGTCTTCAAACATGGCCATAGAAATCTCCGCGCCGAGACCGGGCGTTTCCTTCTCATGCTCGAAAACCACTCCGGAGATGGTATTCAGATCGGAGTCCAGGGCGACGAATGCCGTGATCGGACCCCAAAGGCCTTTTCCTTCGAGTGGGATGATGTAGCGTGTTTCTCCATCGCGGTTGTACACGTAGACGGGGAAGCTGCGCTCTTCATCGGCCAGCTTGACCTGCTTGCGGATATCCACGTCGAACGCGGCTTCATCCACTTTCTCCGTTCCGTCCAATCCGTAGACGAATTCGGTGATGTAGCTGTTGTAGTCGGACTCGAGCGTTGCCTTGTCCACCGTCATGACCGACTGCAGAATGGCAGCGCGCTTGGCCTGGGCGATGTTGCGCTCCTGCATGGGGCGCAGCCCGCTGGCCAACAGCGCCAGCACGATTGCTACCGCAGTCGTGAAGAAGATGGCGTAACGCAGGGTGTAAGAATTAGAGTGCTGCTGCACGGCTGAGCCTCCGCTTGATATTGGACTGGACGATGAAGTGATCGATCGTTGGAGCGAACACGTTCATGAGCAGAATGGCGAGCATCCACCCTTCCGGATAGGCCGGATTCAAGGCGCGGATGATCATACCGAAGACACCGATCAGGAATCCGTAGATCCACTTTCCACGTGTCGTCTGGGCCGCTGTCACCGGGTCGGTGGCCATGAACACGGTTGCGAAGAGCATCGAGCCCATGATGATGTGCATGAAGGGCGTTACGCCCACGAAATAGGAAATACCAGCCCACGAGAAAACGGAAGCTGTAAGGAATGCACCAATGACCACGCTGAGCATGATGCGCCAGCTTCCAATTCCGGAAAAGATCAGGATGAGCGCGCCAATGCCAATGGCAATGACCGAAGACTCCCCGATCGAACCCGGAATGGTGCCCAGGATCAAGCTCCACATGCTGTAGTCATGAACGGCCACGTTGGCCAGCGCCTCGGCGCCACCCAGGTAAGCAACACCCAAGGGCGTGGCACCCGAGAAGCCATCAACAAAATTGGCTGCCTCTCCGGCAATCCAGACAGCATCCCCGGATATATAGGTCGGGTAGGCGAAGAAGATGAACACGCGGGCAAGGAGCGCCACGTTTAGGATGTTCATTCCTGTTCCGCCAAAAGCCTCTTTACCCAACACGACAGCAAAGGCTGTGGCCAGAGCCACCATCCACAGCGGAATGGTTGGTGGCATGAGCAGGGGAATGAGCATTCCTGATACGAGGAAGCCCTCGTTTACCGGATGTCCTCTGACAATGGCAATCAGAAATTCAATGCCGAGACCGGTTCCATAGGCGACGACCACAATGGGCAGCACCTTCATGGCACCGTACAGCACCTTATCCATGAAACCGTCTGCCAGCGCCGTGAATTCTCCGACGGCCAGGAAGTGCTGATGCCCGACGTTCCACATTCCGAAGAGGAGCGATGGAATGAGGGCAATCACCACGGTGAACATGGTGCGCTTCAGGTCGATTCCGTCCTTGATATGCACGCCCGTATCGGCCGTGCGGTCGGAAACGAACAGGAACGTTTCAAACGCCTCGAATCCCCAATAGAACGTGTGCAGCTTGCCACCTTCCTCAAAGAGAGGCTTGACCTTGTGGAGCTGATCTTCAATAAACTTCATTTCAGATTTCTCTTGAGCCTTGGTTTCAGGTGATCAGCCTTCAAGCCGGACAAAGTCCAGGCCTGATCTGAGGATTTGCTGAACAGGCTGTTTGGAGGTGCAGACGAATTCGCACAGTGCGAGATCCTCTTCCACCACTTCGTAAATGCCCAATCCTTCCATCTGCTCAAAGTCCTGATACAGAATGGACTTGACGAGATAGACCGGCAGGACATCCATCGGAACGACGGCGTCGTACTGACCCGTCACCACGTAGGCGCGCTCATCGCCATGGTTGTTGGTATTGACGTGGTACTCCTTATTGGGTCGCAGGAACGAGAGGAAGGTGCGTGAGCGGCTTGGTCGCTTGTAGGACGGCAAAAGCCATCCAAACATTTCCATCTTGTTGCCTTCTTCGACGACTGTGATCAGATCGCTGTACAGACCCAGGAAGCCATCTTTGGCAATTCGAGTTCCTGAGAGCACATCGCCACTGATACAGCGGACGTTATCCTGCTTCGTGTTTGAATCGACGACCGGCGCGATACTGGCTCCAATGCGGGTACGCCAGTAACCCGTCGTGTTCAGCTCGTCTCCCGCCACGGCAACCACGCGCTCCGCGTCAAACACGCCCTCGGTGAACAGCTTGCCGATGATGGCCACATCCTGCGGATCAAGGGTCCATACCGTGTCGCCCTTGTTGATCGCTTTGATATGGTGGATCTGAACACCCACGTTACCTGCCGGGTGGGGGCCGGAGAACGCGTGTACGTTCACACCGCTGGCCTTCGTGTAGACATCGGCTGCGCCTGGACCTACGCCCAAGTGGAGCGAGCCTGCCGTCAGGCGAGCCAGCACATCAAGTCCCTTCTGGAAAGCGGCTTCACGACCTTCGATGACCTTGTTCTGGTCGGCGGCCAGGGGAGCCGTATCCATGCAGGAAACAAAAATGTCCCGAGGGATCACATCGGGATCCGCCAGGACATTGAAAGGGCGCTGCTTGATCAGCACCCAGGCTCCCGCATCGCACATGGTCTTGACGAGGTCTTCCCGGGAGGCAGACTCGACAGAGGGCACGTCGTGCTTTCGGAATTCAATCTGACTGTCGGCCAGGATGACCACTTCAGTAATGGCTCGTCGCGCCCCACGGCGGACTTCCACAACCTCTCCGCTCACGGGAGAGCAGAACTGGACACCCGGATTGGCTTTGTCGAAAAACAGCGGGTCACCAGCCAGGACCTCGCTTCCAATCTCGACCGTCAATTTGGGAATGGGTCCGATGCCGTGGACATCGGTTGGCTTGAGCGCATAAAGCCTCGGCTGATTAACGTCCAGAAGGGAATCCTGGGCCTTGCCGAGCAGCTTTATATCGTAGCCGCGGGAAAGTTTAGTCACGAGTCTCGCGTAGTGGTGACAATAGCAAACCGGGGAGGCTACCTCATTTTTAGACGGATATCAACGCCGCCTGACCGATTTAAAGGAAGCCTCACGAATCTACGCCAGAATCAGGTGGTGGACGGATTTCTTGGAGGTAAAACACAGGCGAAATTGCAGTTACCCCTTCCGATACGCGCGTCAATTTCGAGCAGAGAACCTAAACGACAACTCCCCACCCACCTTGCGGTGAGTGGGGAGCTGAATAAAACTGGACTACTCTTCCAGAGTCTACTTGAAGACGTCGACCATGTCGCAGCCTTCAATTTCCCATCCATCGTGCGTAAGGCCTGTAACGCATGCTTCCGTGTCACCTTTTACGAGACCAGAATCCTGCGTCCTCCAATGCAATACGAGATCCATGTATCCGTCGCCATTGACATCTTCCAAATGGCCTCGGTTGTGGGCCTCTGTAGCGTTACCCGGACCAAAGACGAGTGTGGAGACATCTACTGACGAAACATCGAAATCGGCCGAGCCCAAGATGGCCGTCGGGATGACGCCTTTGTTTCTGGAATTGATGCGATTGTTCGTGTCATCCGGTTTGACATCGAACAGAACCGGAATCGGATCAACCGTGACTGTTACGGTCGTAGTGTCTGTTCCTCCAAAACCGTCATCAACGGATAGTTCATAGGTGTACGTGCCGGCATTCAATGGGCCAATATCCAGAGACGCACCGGTACCCACCTCTGTGCTACCATCAGACCAGCTGAAGGATAAGGCGTGACCATCGTCATCACTGGAATCTGAACCATCCAAAGTTGCGGTTTGACCCGCAATAATGGTCAGGTCGTCTCCCGCATCAGCTTCAGGATCAGTATTCGTTACTGTTGACGATGAACCTACAGAATGCTCTCGCGCACGGTGCCACATCCTCCCCATGTTTTGCCCATTAGATGCCCTGAGACATCATAGTTGGCTGAGTAGCGCCTCGAGTTCGTCGCGCAGTCTCTCATACTGAGCAACCTGGCCGCTATGTTTACGAATCCGATCCTGTAAGGCTAAGGTTGCGGTCAAAAAAGACACATCGGAATATAGTCGTTTAATGGCAGGATCCCTGAAAAAAGAGTGCGGGATCCCATCATCGTAGTGCGTGTCTTCCTCCCCAAGCGACTGAAAGTTGACCCATGGATGATACTCGTTGTAGTACGTCAGGGTAATGCCGTCTACTATTTCGTTGTTGTCGTCTACACGCTTGGATACATACTCGTAATAGTCCCGGAGCTTGCGATTGATATGCTCCGGAAAGAGCTGAAGCCTGCCCGTTGCCACCAAGGACGTATATGTCGAGGTGTTCATGAAGAAGGTGCCGTACTGATAGGGCGTACCCACATCCTGTAGGGTCAAGGCGAATTCAGAATACGACAGCTCGTTTTCCCTGTACGCAAGGATGTCGTTCAAAATGAGCCGCACACTGCTGTCACCCTCCTCAATCATCTCAGAGACCCTTGAAAGGCGCTCCTTATCCTGTTCCAGATCTTCCAGTAGGCTTCTGATTTCCGACAGGTGGAGATCGGACGTGATGCGGTCCTGACGCCATCCGTCCAGGCTGAATGAAACGGTAATCCCAAGCACAACAACGACAAACTCTACGAGACGATTTCGTAAGGAAGACCACTGGGTTGGTTTCATTTGATACCCCGATCAGATCCTGCGCCCATCTTATTGACCCTGGCCGAAAAGTAATGCGGTGCACCCGACAGCAGAAGAGCGACAAAAAACAAACGCCTCATAACTCGAAATCTGTCATCATTTTTTTGCAGACCCTTGCCTAGCCAGATCTACTATCCCCTTGATGTCTTGCCTCCCAACAGCCTCGTCTATAGATGGCTCAGTCAGGTGGTTAGCGTTTCAACAGTTTTGACAACAGTACGTTGTCAATCTGCCCTCAAGGTAGGTGTGGAGTAGGCTTTGTCCAAGGTGGGGGTAGGGGGGGGTAAATAACGCTGGCGATGCGGTGGCTACCCCCTCCTAATGCGCGACTCCAATTTGAGCAAAGGACACTCAAACGAAAACTCCCCACCCACCTTGCAGTGAGCGGGGAGCTGAGGGTGTCGGTGGCTGCTATAGCAGGACGAAAGGGGTTGGCGCAATAATTCCACGAGACAGTCCTTCTACTCAGACTACCACGGGTATTCCGGAGACTTTTTTTGTGTGGGTACCCGCTACGGGGGTGGCAGCTTAGTCGACTGAGTGGGCGCCAGCTGCTTCAACAACCAGAATGAGTTCGCCGTCAACGACTCGCAAGAGGTTGCCCCACTGGCCAAAGCCAAGTAAGCCACCTTCGCTACTCTCAATCTGATATCCACCCCAGTTTATAACAAGGTCATCTGAGACCGGTCGGTATCCATATGATTGAGCCGTGAGGCGCACGCCGTCTGGCGGCGGTTGAATACCTGAGGCAAGGGCCTCGTGCCCTTTTAAAATTCCGTTTTCTGTGATTTGGACGCCGTCTTCCTCAAACATCTGAACAGAAAGCCCGGCTATATCCCCAGCATTAGTGAGAGAGGTATACCGTGCTATGGCCCGTTCCACCATGTCAGAGCCCTCTCCTTTGTGGACCTCGTCAACAACACGCTCAACTTGAGTTAGGTCCGTCACAGGATTGTAGACTACAGCGTGGTCAAATACAGAGGTGAGTGTCTGCCCATCGGAACGGTAAACGTTTAGAAATGCCCCTCCAATCCCGTTGTTGGGCGCCCCCCATTCACCAACGGCCATAATCACGCCGTCTGCCATCTCGCGAGCCTCAACGAGAGTTAAAGCAAGCAGAGGATCTCCCTCATCTTCTGCAAATAGAGCCGCGAAGTCCTGAGATATGGCATCACGTCCATACAAGGGGGTTTGCATACGGAAGACAATTCGGACGGCGTCTTCAGCGTAAAGCGCACCAACCTTGGACGCATCGCCGGTTGACCAAGCCTCCTCAAAAGTACTCAAATGGGCCTCAACCAAATCCATAACGTTGGCGCTATCCGAGTCATCATTTTTTGTAGAACAAGCAGTCAAGGTGCCTATTGCAAACAACAAAAGGACGACGATGGAGGGTGAAGTAAGGCGTCTCATTTTTTTATACCATCCAGTATTATCTGCGGTTGTAGGGTGACAGGGTAACCGAAAGCCTCTTTCAATGTCAATACTTCTGAGCAGCTCTGGAAATCAACAGCGCAGAGAGGGGGGTAAAGCCAGTATCAGGGGCTGCTGTTACCCCCGTCAGGAATGCGTGTGTTATTTCAGCAGCACGACCTGCTTCGTAGCGACGAAGTCACCTGCCTCCATCCTGATCAGGTAGGTGCCTGAGGCAAGCCCGTCAGCGTTGAACTGTACCGTGTGGTACCCTGCTGACTTCATGTCCCCCGAGACCAGTGTTGCCACCTGCCTTCCAAGTAAGTCCGTGGCAGTAATGCGCACTTCAGCAGCTGCAGGTAAGCCGTACGTGACAGTGGTGGTGGGGTTGAAGGGGTTGGGGTAGGCTGCCTTCAGGACGAAGGTCTCTGGTAACTCAAAGGACTCAGTGTCTACGCCTGAAGCAATGGAGACAGTCAGTGAGTCTGTGCCAGTTAGAAGTCCGTCAGAAGCTGTCAGAACGACCGTGTACTCGCCAGCAGCGGTGTAAGTGTGCGAGGCCGTTTCGCCGGAGCCTGTGGCGCCGTCGCCGAAGTCCCAAGCGTATGTCAGTACGTCGCCGTTGGGATCCGTGGATGCTGATGCGTTGAATTCGATCGATAGAGGGGCCTGGCCCCGGCGCGAATCAGCTTGCACCATAGCTAGCGGGGGGAGATTGAACCCTGTACCTGATTTCCTAAAAATGCTAAACCCTAAGCCACCATCATAAAACCCATGATGAATGAACTCTGCGATTCCGTTTCCATCCAAGTCTACTGGCTGAAGCTGGTTGCCGATTATGAACTCCCTTGGGGAAGAATATGCAGAGCGCATTTCCGTGGTGGCTTCAAAAGTGCCTATTTCTTTCCATTGAAAAGTCCCTTCAGATGATTTTTTGAAATACCAGGCTCCATCGTAGCCTGACTTCCATCCGCTTATTTCTCCACTTCCACTCTCATTCACGGGTGTTGGGTATGAAATGTGAACGTCTTTGCGCCCATCTCCATCGATGTCGATATAGCTCATCATCGCGCCTCCCATGTGCCCCCCTACTGTCGGTGAACTAATGGCATTCTCCGGGAAAAACGTTGAGGTGTCTTCTACCAACGTAGCGCCCTGTACTCGATAAACCGCCAATCTATTCGTGACCGGGACTCCTCCATCGTAAAGGTGCCGAAAGGACTCTGGGTATAACATCGCCCAATGAATCAACAATTCATCCGTGCCGTCCTCGTCGAAATCGTCTAGGACAGCTTCCTTCATTTCTAGACCTGGAAATGGATTTACGATCCATGTAGGATTCACAAAGTCGAATCGACCCCCGTAATTGAACAAGATTCCCAAAGGACTTTCTCCAGACTGGGGATCTGACCAGTAGTCATTGAAGACTAAATCTTTCCAGCCGTCGCCGTTGACATCCATGAGGATCATCGCCCCCTCGGCAGAAACGGTATAGCCGAAAGAATCAAGGTGGGTTCTGTTCACGACGAGTCTCTCGCTCACCCGTGAAATAACATCCAGCACCATGGTCCCCAGCTCAGAACGTACTTGGCTGCCAATCAGCCACTCTGCTTGGCCATCGTTGTCAATATCTCCGTATGCGTAGGAGAGTGGATTAACAAAAGGGCCATCGTTCACTTGATCTAATTGAGAGGAATCGACCGCTTTAAAATTCGTAAAAGCTCGACCGTTTTGAAACGTAGTAACATGATGCCTTTTGAAACCCCAGTCATCATAATGGACGCCTTCATGAAGACCAATCTGTTCTAGGATAGTAGTAGCATCTATAATGTCAGCCGGGCCTTGCCAGTCAGGAAATATGGGTGAGTGATAATGTTCTCCAAGTGAAAATAAAGTGTCGGTTTTACCCACAATACTTGGTCCCTGACCCCAGTCTTGATTATGAAACATAGACTCGGGAAATGCGATGTTTTCGTGATAACCGTCAATATTTAAGTCGTGGCCTACCGTGAGGTACAACGGCACAAGCAAGCGGGCGACTCCTTCATAAGAATTACCCCCTAGATTATAGATCGTAGGTATGCCACCAATTAAATCATTAATACCATCGTCATTTAAATCTAGCACGATAAATGCGGATTCTAAAACCGGGTTGACAAATTCAAAATGAAATGGAGGGTTTGATTCTAGCTCATACAGTCCATCTGTATATTCGATTTTATTCGCATAATGTATCGGGAGATAGCCGTGCTGGATCCCACCCTCAGCTTTAGTCAACCGAAAACTACTCATTAGCCGGACACTCAAAGTGTCAATTACAGATTCGCCACCAATAGAATACTGCAGGACGACATCTCCCCCTTGCGATCCAGCTTCGTATGTCATTACAAGATTGTTATCAACAACCCTAATGTTGAATTCAGATTCATCACGCAGAATGCTAATCTGGGCCCCAAGTGGCAGCTCGGGCACAATCCCGCTAATTCGGCCTTCGGATTTAGAAGTTCCAAAAAATACCGACCGGCTTTTTTTTGTTAAAAACACACTCGTTTCACAGTCATCCCCTTTGCCATTAGCATTGTAATCTACTTGTAATCCATTTGACATCCAGGGACAATTATCGACCGCATCGTTTCGCCCGTCACCATCTCGGTCTTGAGCCGATGCCGAACTAAAGGCATAAATATTAGCACAGAGTATGAAGAGAAGAGAGGTTGCTATATATCGATTCATCAATGTGATTCCCGGGGTTAGAAATATCAGTCTTACTTCAACAGCATGATCTGCTTGGAAGACACAAAATCCCGTGCTTCCACTCTGATTACGTACGCACCCGATGCAAGGCCATTCGCATTGAAACCTAAAGTGTGATAACCAGCAGTAAAATACTCCCCCTGATTGGAAACACGGTCACCTGCTTCCTTTCTGATTAAATAGGCACCTGAAGCAATGCCCTCAGCGTTGAGCGGTTTGGTGTGATAGCCTGCTGCATAATTTTATCAATAGAGGTATAATGCTGCAGGAATACGGATAAGGACTCTCTCGTATTCCAATAGCTCACCTGATGGCGCACTACCGGCGATCGTTGCATCACGTCGTACAAAGACATCGAAAGCTAGTTTCCTTACCCTACTTTCGAACATGTATGAAGAATCCCTAACCAGAAATCATGTTATCAGAGCTCACCTCTCCGCTGACCATGGCGCAGGCAAGACATCTGCTTAGACGTGCTTGCTGGACTGTAGACCCTGACCGCGTTGCTAATGTTGTGGGCAGAAGAGCTCGCGAGGTAGTAGAAGAATGGGTATCAGAGCCATTCACATCATCGCTGCTGCCGGGACCATACTGGGTGGATAGACTATATCCACCACATTCAGCAAGCTCTAAGGAGATTGATTCGTTCTTTGCAGACAATGACCGCTATTGCCGAGAGGTGCGGATTTTGTGGTTGAATGATTTGCTCTCGGGGACGCTGCGTGCGCGGATGACCCTGTTCTGGCATAGTCACTTTGTCACTGAGTTAGACAAATACCAGTTCGGTGCACTGGCCTACAGATATGCGATTAAGTTAGCCATGGGTGCATTGGGTGATTTTAAGGACCTAACTATGGGTTTTGTAACGGATGGCGCAATGCTGCTATATCTAGACGGTAATGTCAACCACAGGGAAGCTCCCAATGAAAACTTTGCAAGGGAGCTTCTTGAGTTGTTCACAATGGGCCTCGTAGACCCGTCGGGCAATCCAAATTACACCCAGAAGGACATAGTAGAGGCTGCCCGGGCCTTCACTGGTTGGGGGATATATCCCCGAGAAAGTTGGGAAGCGCAGATTGCATACTATTATCATGATCGAGGCGAAAAGATAATATTCGGACAAAATGGGGCTTTCGATCATAAGGATGTAATTGAGCTGATATTCTCTCAGCGCTCTCCTCAGGTTGCCTTCTTCTTGGCAGGTAAGCTTTTAAAGGAGCTCTTAAATCATGATCCACATACAGACTTAGTAAGTGCCGTTGCTGAAAGAATAATGGATCATGACTTCGTTATTGGCCCTGTTTTAGTAGATATTTTGTCATCAGAAGTGTTTTTTGATTCGAATTTCCGCGGGGGTCGGATCACAAGTCCTCTGGAGTATCTTCTCCTAACGATTTCTGCGCTCTGTGGTCGCCCGCCCGATAACATGGATTTTAGGGAAGAGCTCTTGCAGGCGGCGACTGATTTAGGACAAAACTTACTATCCCCACCGAATGTTGCAGGGTGGCCGGGACACCGAGCTTGGCTTGCAACGGATACATTGCCCTCGAGGTGGAATCAGGCCGAGGGAGGGCTATTCGAAGGAGCGGGTGGGGTCGATTTTGAATTGGTAGCAGAGCGATTCCTTGAGCACGGTGCCACGCACCCAGCACTGTCTTTTCCCGTACGCTTGGCCGAAGCGGTTTTTGCTGTCCCTTTAGAATTCATTGATGTACCCCAGATTGGGCAACCATTCAGTGGAGATCTATATCAAAATCCACTTCCTGCCGGATTTCTCGACAGTCCTGACTATGAACGAAACCTTGTCAAGCTTTTTCTTGGATCAACTCCCTGGTACGAATGGGCTCCGACGGTAAATCAGTCTCTTCGCTCAAAGGCCAAGACCGCGCTCATGGTTCGCAACTATTTTTTAAAGCTTTCCCAATTTCCAGAATTCCAATTAACCTGATATGTGTTCTCAACATTTTGGAACAAAGTTAGAAGACGGAGAGCTGCATGAGCAAGCGCACGCTTCATGGTCGCGAAGGCAGTTCCTTCGCGGCATGGCACTCTCTGGTGCGGCCACAACGCTAGGCCTTAACGGTCGAACGGTTTCGGCAAAAGTGGCGAATCCCTTGCTTAGAGCGTTAGCAGAATCAACGTCGAGTCGTATTCTTGTGGTTATACAATTATCGGGTGGTAATGATGGGCTTAATACCGTAATACCGATATCGAATGACATTTACCATAATGTCCGGCCAAAAATCCGAATAAGGAATGCTATTACTATCGACAGTGAAACGGGACTGCATCCTTCTTTGTCGCGATTGGCTCCATTATATCAGGAAGGAAAGCTCCAAATTGTCCAAAATGTAGGTTATGCTTCTCCTAGTCTCTCACATTTTGAATCAACAGATGTATGGCTCTCTGGAAAGAATGTCGGGGTTTTCGAAAGAACAGGATGGTCAGGACGATTCCTTGAGCACGCCTATCCAACATATATTGATGATCCACCAGATCACCCAGTAGCCGTTCAGATAGGAGCATCTGAACCACTCCTATTTTCCGGACACAACCGCTCGCTAGGTATTACACTACCTGACCACAACCTCTTGGAGCGCCTCGCCTCATCAGGTATGAGATATGATGAAAACGACGTTCCAGCGACTGCTACTGGTCAGGAAATTGCTTTTGTCCGCCAAGTATCCAACGATTCGTTCATGTACGCGAGGGCTATAAAGGAAGCCTTCGATTCTGGACGAAACACGGTAGACTACTCAGAAGGTGGTGGCATCGGTTGGGACCTGGCTACGGTTGCGCGGCTCATTCGCGGAAAACTAGGTGCTCGCATTTATCATGTGTCTATTGGAGGATTTGACACACATGCCTACCAGGCTGCATCCCACGACCAATTGTTATACCACTTGGGAAATTCTATCGCGGATTTCGTTTCTGATCTGAGCTCAGATGGCCTTCTTAATGAAGTATGCGGTCTGACTTTCTCAGAATTTGGACGCAGGATCTATCAGAATGGATCAGATGGAACGGACCACGGCACCTCAGCACCCATGTTCGTTTTTGGGACGGGCCTGCGGGGTGGTTTAGTTGGCAAAGCACCTGATTTAGCCAATCTGGACTTAGACCACAACTTAATACCTGAAACTGATTTTAGGTCCGTTTACGGAAGCGTGTTAAGGGATTGGTTCGAGATACCTCAGCCAAAAGTCGACTACCTATTCGATGGAGCCTATCCGGTACTAAATTTATTCAATGGAAGTCTGACTACCAATTTCGAGCAAGAAGAAACACCTCCAGATCAGATAAAACTGGTAGGTGTATATCCTAACCCCATCATCCGGGATGCTAATCTATTAATAGACCTCAACACTGCGGGCACCATAATTGTCCACCTAGTGGATGTTCTTGGTCGTACAGTGCTGAAGCATGATCTCGGTATTCTTCAAGCTGGCAGACAGGTCATTTCTTTTGATACGCCTGAAAATTTAGCATCGGGTACTTACATCCTGCGCATTCAGCACAACCACCTATCACTAACCAAGCCCGTCAACATCATAAATAATTGAAATGCTCTAGCACTAGTTATTGCCATAAAGGCCAACAATACCTACTGACCTCCTTATTCGTTTTTGATAAAAGTTTTCTAATTAAAATCTAGGAGTGAAAGCTGTGGCTTTGTTTCGAGGTTAAGGCTAATGTGGGTTATTATTACAACCCCGTCAGGAATGCGCATGCTATTTCAGTAGCACGACTTGCTGGGTAGCCACAAAGTTTCCCGCCTCCATCCTAATGAGGTAGGTTCCAGAGGCAAAGCCGTCAGCGTTGAACTGAACTGTGTGATAGCCTGCTGCTTTAATGTCTGCCCTTTGTAGTGTAGAAATACTCCGACCCAGAATGTCTACGACCTCAATTCGGATTGGTCTAGCAGATGGTAAAGCATAACTAATGTTGGTTACCGAGGTGAATGGATTGGGGTAAGCTTTTTCAAACGCGATTTCCGAGGGCAAAACAG